>Ga0256845_1000320_pt1 | contig 45985 bp, 38 predicted proteins | sample RiftiametaG_FD_189101 | JGI IMG/M metagenome (GOLD analysis project Ga0256845, IMG submission 189101) | Tube worm associated microbial communities from hydrothermal vent at the East Pacific Rise, Pacific Ocean - Riftia | ecosystem: Host-associated > Annelida > Integument > Unclassified ...
TAAAGAACTACATCTATTTTGGACAATAACCAAAATGATGTATTTCTAAATCGGGGTTAACCCTTACTAAATGCCGTAAGTTCACTATTTCACAACTCCTACTGCATAAGTCGGGTTAAATACTACATTATAAATAAAAAATCCGCTTATTTACATAAGCGGATTTTAAATATTTAAATTATTTTAAAAATCTTTTATTCAAAATTTGAGAAATATTTCATAAACTGACTTCTATGATAAATTGCTGAATCAGGGATTGATTTACAACTCATAAGTCCTCTGAAAACATCAACCGAATCAAAACCTCTTTGATTCATCCATAAATTAAGTCCTTCAATTATTTTTGATATTTCACCTAAGCCTTTTTGATAAAGCACTGAACATATTTGAACTGTAGTGGCACCTGCCAATAACATTTTTATAGCTCCTTCGGCATCATGCACTCCTGTTGATGTTGAAATATCAATATTTTTTACCTCATCGGATATTATTGCAGTCCAACGCAACGGAAAACGAATATCAGATTCATGCGAAAATACATGCGAGTTTGTCATCTCCATTTTATCAATATCAATATCGGGTTCATAAAAACGATTAAACATAACAACTCCTTTTGCTCCGACAGCTTTAAAATTATCAACAACATTAATCATATTTGTAAACTGATAGCTTAACTTTACAGAAACAGGAATATCTACTTTTTTTACCAATTTTTTTATAACAGAATAATACTCTTTCTCTATTTCAGAACCTGTTTTTGCTCTGCCGGTGGGCATAATATATAAATTTATCTCAAGAGCATCGGCTCCTGCTTCTTCAAATTGTTTTGCAAAATCAATCCATTTTTTACCGGAATGACAATTAATACTTGCAATTACCGGAATAGAAACAGCTTGTTTTGCTTCTTTAATAAGAGACAAATGCTTATTTAAACTATTTGCCGATACATATCCTTGTAAATAATCAAATGCTTCGGCATAATTTTTACCTTGTGCATGATAATTATCGGCCTCATGATTTATCTGTTCTTCAAAAATTGATTTTAAAACTATTGCTGCTGCTCCGTTTTTTTCTGCTTCAACAATCTTATCAACTGTTCCTGTTATTCCCGAACTACTTACTATTATCGGATTTTTTAGAGTTAATCCGAGATATTTTGTTTCTAAATTTGCCATATCAAGTTCTTTTATTTAATAATTACTAAATTAACAAAAAATATTATTGTTTGTTTAATAAAAATAAAATCAAATATAATTCCTGCTGCCAAATATACTGCTGCCTATCCGAACCATTGTACTGCCTTCTTCTATTGCTATTAAGTAATCGCCTGACATTCCCATACTTATCTCTTTAAAAGAATCAGAATCGGCAAAAAACTCTTTCTTTAACTCTGCAAAAATATTTTTCAATTTTTTAAATTCTTTTCTTATTTGTTCTTTATTATCGGTAAATGTTGCCATTCCCATAACTCCGCATACTCTGATATTTTTTAACTCTGCAAATTCTTTACTTTTTAAAATTTGAAAAGCATCTTCTATATTTAGTCCAAATTTTGATTCCTCTTGTGCAATATGAAATTCCAAAAGACAATCTATTATTCTATCATTTTTCACAGCTTCTTTATTTACTGCTTGAAGTAGCTTTAAACTGTCAACACCATGTATTAACGATACAAACGAAGCATAATATTTTACTTGTTTACTTTGCAGATGCCCTATAAAATGCCACTCAATATCTTTGGGCAATTCCTCATATTTTTGCTTTAACTCTTGCGGACGGTTTTCACCGAATACTCTGTATCCTGTATCGTAAGCCTCTTGAATAAGCTCTATGGGTTTGGTTTTTGAAACTGCTACCAATTTTACATTTGAAGGAATAGTATTTTTTATTTTGAGTAAATTATCTTTAACGCTCATTTTTTTATCTTTTTAAATAAAAACTACACAAAGATAATTAAATACAAGAATTGTAAGAAACAAGCATGATAAAAATAATTATTAACACACTCGATAATAATTATTTTTTATCGTTTTATATATTTCAGACCTAACAGGTTTTATAAACCTGTTAGGTCTATTTTAATTCATCTATTTATAATTAATTTTTTAAATTACAATTCGTGAATTACCAATCCCGAACGTAATTTAGGCTCAAACCAAGTTGTTTTCGGCGGCATAATATTTCCGCTGTCGGCAATATCAATAAGTTGTTGCATTGATACGGGATACAATGCAAATGCTACTTTCATTTCGCCACTGTCAACACGCTTTTGCAATTCGCCAAGCCCGCGAATACCTCCGACAAACTCACAACGAGTTGTTGTTCTAAGGTCTTCGATACCCAAAATATTATCTAAAACATGCTTAGAAAGAACTGTTACATCAAGTACTCCAATGGGGTCGTTATCGTCGTAAGTGCCTTGCTTAGCATTTAGCTTATACCACTTACCGCCAAGATACATACTAAATTCGTGTAAATCAGCAGGACGATAAACATCAGTTCCCATTTCGGTAACTTCAAAAACTTCGTTCAATTTATTTAAAAACTCTTCTTCCGATAGTCCATTAAGGTCTTTCACTACACGGTTATAATCAATAATTTTAAGTTGATTATCGGGAAAATGAACAGCCATAAAAAAGTTATATTCTTCGTCGCCTGTATGATTCGGGTTTTGAGCTTTCTTTTCAAGTCCTATACGAGCTGCTGCGGCTGTTCTGTGATGTCCGTCGGCAACATATGTATAAGGAACTTTTGTAGCAAAAAGCTCTTGAAGTTTTTTATTGGTTTCTGCATCGTTTACAGGCCACAAATGGTGTCCAAATCCGTCTTCGGCAACAAAATCATATTCAGCTTTCTCATTTTTCACAATATTATTTACAATATCGTCAATTTCGGGCACTGCCTTGTATGAAAAAAATACAGGCTCAATATTTGCATTCAAATAGCGAGTAAGAATCATACGGTCTTCTTCCTTATCGGGACGAGTTAATTCGTGCTTTTTGATAATTCCATTGTGATAATCATCACAAGCAGCTGCTCCAACAATGCCGTATTGTGTGCGTCCGTCCATTGTTTGTGCATAAATGTAATATTTAGGCTCTGCTTCAGCTTTAAGCCAGCCTTTTTCTTTAAACATGTTGTAGTTTTCAACTGCTTTGTTGTAAACTTCCTCGGAATGCACATCTGTTCCCGCAGGACAATCAATTTCTGCTTTTGTAATATGCAACAACGATTCGGGTTTTCCTTTTGCCATTTGAGCTGCTTCTTCCGAATTCATTACATCGTAAGGTAAACAAGCCAATGTGCTTGCAATCTCTTTTGGTGGGCGTAGCCCCTTAAACGGTCTTATAATTGCCATATTCTTGTCTTTTTTATAGTTAAAAAAATAAAATTTATTCAGGCATCAAAGATATTACTAAGATTTATTGTATCATCAAAATAACGAAATGTTTTGTAACAAGTATTATGCCGTTTTTATTATATCATAAATTCACAAGTCACGGTGTGAGTTGTGAATTTAAAGATATTTAATAATAATTAATAAATGATTTTTTAATATGACTCACGCCGTGACTATCAGTTGTTTAGTTTTTTTGTTAAGGATTTAAGGTAATAAAAAAAACTGCCATCTTTACTAAAAAAGACAGCAGTTCAATATTTTTTTCAGGCTTACAGCCTATTACTTATTTACTCTGAAAGTTTCATCTCCCGACTCAAAGAATCTAATTATTTGACTCACGGCAGCAAATCCTGCATTAATATTTGCTTCGGCTGTTTGAGCTCCCATTTTTTTAGGAGTAAAAAAGAAACGACCTTCGTATTTTTCTTCAAATACATGTGCACAATCGGGTGCTATATCCGAAATATATTTAAAATCAGGTCTCTCTTCCATCAATTTTAACATACCGTCTTCGTCAATTACCTCTTTACGTGCGGTATTAACCAACACAGCTCCTTCGGGCATCTTGTTTAAAAGTTCAAAATTTATTGACTTCTTTGTTTTATCGTTTGCCGGAATATGAAGCGAAATATACTGACAAGTAGAATATAATTCATCAACAGAATCAACAGGAGTAACACCTTCTGACTTAATTTTTTCTTTATCAACAAACGGGTCGAAAGCATAAACTGACATTCCAAAACCTTTTGCTATTTCAGCTACATAACGACCTACATTTCCGTAAGCATGTATTCCAAGTTTTTTGCCGCGTAACTCTGTTCCGGGCTTTCCGTTATAACCGTTTCTGGCAAGATAAACCATCATTCCCAAAGCCAATTCTGCAACTGCATTTGAGTTTTGTCCGGGAGTGTTCATTGCCACTACATTGTTGGCTGTAGCTGCTTCCAAATCAATATTATCGTAACCGGCTCCGGCTCTTACTATCACTCTCAGATTTTTTGCAGCTTCAATTACCTCTTTGGTAGCTTTATCGCTACGAATAACCATTGCATCACAATCGGTTACGGCATTTACCAAATCCGACTGCTCTGCATATTTTTCAAAAACCTCTATTGCATATCCGTTTCTTTTAGCTAGCTCTTTCATTTTAGATATAGCCACCGGAGCAAAAGGTTTTTGTGTTGCTATTAATATTTTTTTCATCTGTTTTAAGTTTTTTTGTTAGACATTAGACTGCTAGACTCTAGACTGCTTGATATTAGACTGCTTGATATTAAACTCTAAACTCTAGATTTATATTTAACTTCTAGCTTCTAACCTCTAGTCTCTAGCCTCTATCTCACAATCTCTATCCCACAATCTCTTTTTCAAAATCTTCCATACATTTAACCAATGCTTTTACATCTTCAATTGTACAAGCATTATAAGTAGAAGCACGGAATCCGCCCACCGAACGATGACCTTTAATTCCTACAATATTTCTATCTGCTGCAAATTTAAGAAATTTGTCTTGTAAGTCTTCTTTACCTTCTGCCCATATAAACGGAATATTCATACGTGAACGCGAACCTTCTTCAACAGTAGGACGGAAAAGAGGATTTCTTTCAATCTCGGCATACAACAAATCGGCTCTTTCAATAGCCAATTTTTCCATAGCTTCAACACCTCCCATTGATTTAACCCATTTAAGTGTTTCGTTTACTGCAAATATATTAATACACGGAGGAGTATTAAACATTGAGCCTCCGTCAACATGTGTCTTATAACGTAACATTGTAGGAATAACTCTATCTTCCACAACTTTATTAAGCATATCGTCGCGAATAATAACAAAAGTTACTCCCGAAGGTCCCATATTTTTTTGTGCACCTCCATAAATCATTGCATATTTTGATACATCAACAGGACGACTTAAAATATCAGATGACATATCGGCAATCAATGGAACAGGAGAATCAATATCTTCAAAAATTTCGGTTCCGCGAATTGTATTATTCGATGTAATATGTAAATAATCTACATCTTTGGGTATATTAAAATTCTTGGGATAATAAGTGAAACTTTTATCTTCGGAAGAAGCCACAACATCAACTTCTCCAAAAAGTTTTGCTTCGGCAATGGCTTTTTTCGACCATGTTCCGGTATTTACATAAGCTGCTTTTGTTTTTAAAAAATTAAAAGGAATCATTGCAAACTGAGTGCTTGCTCCTCCTCCCAAAAACAAAACATGATAGTTGTCGGGAATATTTAAAACTTCTTTAAATAAAGCGACTGCTTCATCTATCACAGCTTGAAAATCTTTACTGCGGTGTGAAACTTCTAAAATTGATTGACCACTGTTATTTAATTCCAAAACAGCTTTTGCAGTATTCTCTAAACAAGGATCCGAAAGTTTACACGGTCCTGCATTAAAAATGTGTTTTCTCATAATTATTTGTGTTTTAATCTATTATAAGTCTTTATTCTTTTTTATTATCCTGCAAAGTTACAATAAATAATTTTAATCATTAACAGATTATGATTATTAAAATATATCTTTTTTATAACATCTTTCAAATTGCAATTAATAAATATCTCAACAAATAAAATATGATTTTTGTTGTGTTTTATAAATATTTATTATAAAAAAACCTCAATCAAAAATTGAGGTTTTTTTACCTTTAATTCGCAAATCACGGTGTGAATTATTGATTTAAATACATTTAACAATAATTAAAATATGATTTTAAAGTAAGACTCATGCCGTAACTGTTAAATCTGTTTTAGGCATTTTCATGAAAAGGCGGACGTGCTATCACTGCTTTTAAGTTTTTATTTCTAACCTGAATAAAAATTTCAGTTCCCACTTTCCAGTATCCTTTATTAAGATAAGCCATTCCCACACCTTTATTAATAATAGGTGATATAGTTCCCGAAGTAACTTCTCCTATCTCTTCTCCGTCGGCATTTACCACTTTATAATGTTGACGCGGAATACCTCTGTCTTCCATAATAAAACCTTTTAATCTGGGAGATACTCCTTCTTCTTTTTGCTTTTCCCAAATATCTCTACTGATAAAATTATTTCCGTCAACAAATTTGGTAATCCATCCCAAACCAGCCTGTATTGCAGAAGTTTCATCATTTATATCATTTCCGTAAAGGCAAAAACCCGATTCTAAACGTAAAGTATCTCTTGCTCCAAGTCCTATGGGCTTAATACCAAACTCCTCTCCTGCTTCAAAAACAGCTTTCCAAAGTTTATATCCATCTTCGTTTGCTACGTAAATTTCGCAACCTCCCGAACCTGTATATCCTGTTGTTGAAAAAATTGCATTTTTAATTCCTGCAATATCAAGTTTTTTGAAAGTATAATACTCCATATCTTCAACAGGAGTATCGGTAAGTTTTTGCATTGCTTTTAATGCCAAAGGCCCTTGAATTGCAAGCTGACAAATTTCATCAGATGCATTATAAAGCTCCTTGCCTAATTCCATTCCCATCTCTTCAGCATGTTTTGCACACCAAGCCCAGTCTTTATCAATATTTGCGGCATTTACAACCAAAAGATAAGTTTCATCGTCGATTTTATAAACCAACAAATCATCAACTATCCCGCCTTTATCATTAGGGAAACAACTGTATTGCACCTTTCTGGGATATAAATCGGCTACATTGTTTGAGGTAAGTTTTTGAACCAATTCGAATGCCTTTGGTCCTTTTACCCAAAACTCGCCCATGTGAGATACATCAAAAACTCCAACCTTTTCGCGAACAGTAATATGTTCATCCTTAATTCCCGAATACTCTATCGGCATATTATATCCTGCAAAAGATGCCATTTTTGCATCTAACTCAATGTGAAAATCGGTAAAAGCTGTTTTTTTCATTTGAAATATTTTTTTGTATGATGCTTTATATCATCAAATAATTAGTAATAAATTAAATATAAAAAGTTACTTTTTATCTATTAATCAGATAATTTTAACCCAAACTATGCAATAGAAAACAAAAATAGTTTTCTATTGTATAGCGATAAAGAACTACATCTATTTTGGACAATAACCAAAATGATGTATTTCTAAATCGGGGTTAACCCTTACTAAATGCCGTAAGTTCACTATTTCACAACTCCTACTGCATAAGTCGGGTTTAACAGGAAGCAAAAGTAATATTTGTTTGTGAATTTATTATTAAAAAAAACAAATTTAAAAACAGTTTTTTTAACTCTTCACTATAAACCAAGGGTTTAGCAAATCTTGTTTATTGTAAACAACAGGCTCGCCCGACACTTGCGAAACAACAGCACCCGAAGCCTCAACTATTGCTTGACCTGCGGCAGTATCCCACTCCATTGTAGGTGCAAAACGCGGATATACATCAGCAGAGCCTTCGGCAACAGCACACAATTTTAACGAACTACCTCGCGATATTGATATTAATTCAGAATACTCTTTTTTTAATTTATTGATAAACTGCTCTGTTTCAGGCGACAAATGAGAACGACTTGCCACAACGGTAAACTTTCGTTCTGTTTTTTGCGGTAATTTTACAGCCTTAGTTATCAATGTTTCTATATCTGTTTTTAAAATATTTATATCCGATGTATTTAATTTATATGCTCCTTTTTGTTTTATACCAAAATATAATTCACCTGTTACAGGCACAAATATCACTCCGAAAACAGGCTTATGATTTTCAATTAAAGCTATGTTTACAGTAAATTCATCGTTACGTTTAATAAATTCTTTAGTTCCGTCAAGCGGATCGACAATCCACAATTGTTGCCAATTTTTTCGTTCATCGTAAGGTATATTACGCCCCTCTTCGCTTAATACGGGAATATCTGTATTCGTCAAATACTCCATTATTTTTTGATGAGCATTTTTATCTGCTCGTGTCAAGGGCGATTTGTCATTTTTAATCTCTACATCAAAATTATCCGAATTATATACTTTTAATATCTCATTGCCTGCATCTACCGATGCTTTTATTGCTGTTAAAAAATTCTTCATTTTATAATCTTATAAATAAACATAACTTAAAATTGATACTGTAACTACCATATAAATTAAAGTTAACGGAGTCCCGATTTTCACATAATCCTTAAATTTATAGCCTCCCGGTCCGTAAATCATTGTGTTTGTTTGATAGCCTATAGGAGTCATAAAATTTGCGGCAGCGGCAAACGAAACTACAAGAATAAACGGTAAATAAGGCAAATGCAAGTCGTTTGCCAAAGTTAAAGATATGGGAAAAACTATTGCAACAGCCGTAACATTAGTAACAAAAGCCGCCAATAATGAGGTTATCAAATAAATCCCCACCAATAGCCCTACACTTCCATAAGGTTCAAAAATCCTGATTATAATTTGAGCAAAATTTTCGGCAACTCCTGTTTTTGTCATTGCCATTCCTAAAGCTAATGCCATTGCAATAATAACACCAAGTTGAAAATCGACTCCACGGCTTATCTTTTTGGGTGTTGTAACTCCAAAACCGATTAACAACGATAAAAATACTACTAATCCCAAAAACAATGAAATAAGTTTAAGTGCGGCAAGTAAAATTACCGAAATGGTTCCGCCTACCAACAAAGCGGTTTTAAAATTACCCAGTCGCTTTATCTCTTTAGGTTTCGATATTGTATAAAAATCTTTGTTTTGGTTAATTAACATACTGAAATCAGCTCCGGTAAGCAAAAGAATAGTATCTCCGGCTTTCAACTGTACTGCTCCTATTTTTCCCGACAAACGCTCACCATTACGGTGAATTGCAATTGCCGTAGCATCGTATTTTGCTCTAAAGTTCTCCTCTTTTAGCGTTTTATTTATAATAGATGAATTGGGAGAGACAACAACTTCAACAATCTCTGTCTTATCTTTTTTTGCAAACATTCCCACTGAAGGAATACATATTGAAGGATTTTTTTGTAACAACTGCTCGATAGCTCCTGTATCACCTGTAAACAGCAAAATATCCTTCTCACAAAGAACCGTTTCGTTAGGTTCTGCCATTAAAAACATATTGTCGCGTATAACTCTGAAAAGATACAAGCCTTCAAGATTTCGCAAATTTGCTTCGCTGATTGTTTTTCCGTGAAGCGGACTCCCCTCTTTTATCTCTGTTTCAACAATATATTCCCGCTGATGCGAAACAAATGTTTCCATCACATTTTCCCTTTCGGGAAGAAGTTTTTTACCAAATAATAAAATATATAGAAACCCGATAATAAGCATAGGCACACCAACATACGAAAAATCAAACATATTAAGCGACGGCAAATCATCGACAATATGCTGTTCTGTAACAAGACCGTTTACTATCAAGTTGGTTGATGTTCCGATAAGAGTGATACAACCACCCAATATTGCAGCATACGAAACGGGAATAAGTAATTTTGATACAGGTGTATTATGTCGTTTGCTCCAAGTATGCGAATAAGGCATCATAAGAGCAACCAGCGGAGTATTATTTAAAAATGCAGATAAAGGAGCTATAATTGCAAACATTTTAGCAATAAATCCACTATATGTATTAGTTTTTCTGAATATTTTATCAAAAAGTATATCTAAAACCGATGTTTGCCGAAAGGTATCACCAACAAGCAATAACAATAATATTACTATCAGTTGTTCGTTGGCAAGTCCCGATAGTATCTCGGAAGGTGTGAGAATTTTAAATACTCCCAAAACGGCAACTCCTATTATAAATGTAAATCCCGGAATTATTAAATCCCAATATAGAGATACAAATATGAATATTATTACCAGATAAACTATTATTTGTTCGAATGTAAACATTGTCAGACTGTTAGATATTAGACTATTAGATGCTAGACTGCTAGACTGCTAGATGCTAGACTGCTAGATGCTAGACTGCTAGATGCTAGACTACTAGACTACTAGACTACTAGACTGCTAGATACTAGACTGCTAGATGCTAGACTGCTAGATACTAGACTGCTAGATGCTAGACTGCTAGATGCTAGACTGCTAGACTACTAGATGCTAGACTACTAGACTGCTAGACTACTAGATGCTAGATGCTAGACTACTAGATGCTAGACCACTAGATGCTAGACTGCTAGATGCTAAACTGCTAGACTGCTAGATGCTAGACTGCTAGACTACTAGATGCTAGACTACTAGACTGCTAGACTACTAGATGCTAGACTGCTAGACTACTAGACTGCTAGATGCTAGACTGCTAGACTACTAGACTGCTAGATGCTAGATGCTAGACTGCTAGATGCTAGACTGCTAGACTTCTAGTTTCTAGCCTCTAATTTCTAATTTCCTGTCTCTCATTTTCTTAGCATCTTTTGTAATCCTACAATTAATTTTTGAATTTCATCTATTTTAACTATTATATCATTAAATTCTTTCTGTGTTATAAAATTTATATCTGTTGCAATTATTAATTCACTTTCCAATTCATTTGCGGAGCCAAGAGCCACATCTAAAAAATAAGCAAAATCTTTATCTGTATTCCTGCCACTTCCTTCTGCAATATTTGAAGAGATAGATACTGCCGCTCTTTTTATTTGCGACATCAAAGCATATTTTTCATCAGAAGGGAATTTATTAACCATAGTATAAATAGATGGAATAATTTTTCTTGCCTTTTGCCAAGCTATAATATTTTTAAAATTATGCTCTGCCATTAATTAAATTTCTATCCTCTAATTTCTAGTCTCTAGTCTCTAACTTTTACCCTCTAATTTCTAGCCTCTAACCTCTAATAATATATCCTTGGCAAAATTATTTCCAATAATTCGGCAACTATCTTTTCGGGAGATTTATCTATTGTTTCAACTCTAATATCAGGATTATCAGGTTCTTCAAAAGGTGCATCAATACCGGTAAAGTTTTTTATTTCCCCTGCTCGTGCTTTTTTATACAACCCTTTTACATCGCGTTTTTCACACTCTTCAAGTGGTGTATCAACAAATATTTCTACAAAATTCTCTTTTCCTACTATTTCTCTTACCGCATCTCTGTTTTCTTTCAATGGTGAAATAAAACAATTAATAGTAATCACTCCGCAATTGATAAACAGCTTATTAACCTCGGCAATACGGCGTAAATTTTCGGCTCTATCTTCCTTTGAAAACCCTAAATTATTGTTAATTCCCGAACGAATATTGTCGCCATCAAGAATTTGAGTAAGAAATCCCCTGTCGTGCAGCGATTTTTCCAATGCAATAGAAATTGTTGTTTTACCCGAACCGCTAAGTCCGTAAACCCACAACACCAACGAATTTTGACGCAATAACTTTTGTTTATGCTCTCTGCCCAGCATCCGCTCAAAAACAGGGAATATATTTTTCTCTTGCAATGTCATAACCTTATATTTTTATTATTTTACATCTTTTATAATGTAATTTTTATTTTCAAACAATCTGTAATTAAACTGTTTTTCAAAAGCATACAGCAATTTATCTTTAAAACTCATATTCGATTTTGACGGGTCATATTTAAACTCCCAATCTTTATTTTTTATTACATCCTTCATATATTTCGGGTGTTCTCCTTTAAAAATATCAAGTTTGTCAACTTCGTTAAAATCAAACTCTTTTTCGTCAACATGCTGTTTTAACCAAGCATCGCTATGCCAAAATCTGTGAAAATAGTTTGATTTATTTTTCATTAATTTCGGGTTTCGCGTATAAGAGTAATGATAAACAGGTATATCGGTTTTTATTACATTAAGTTTAATTCCTTTGCTATTTTCTACGTCGGGATATTTTCTAAACCCTTGCGAATCGTTATGCGATAAAACATCTCTGTTGTTTTTAAATGCTCTTATCTCTAACCTGTGAACTTCGCGTGTTTTTCTTATGTAATGATAATCACCCCAAAAGTGATAATACGGAAATAACAATCCGTCAATATCATCATATTTATCGGCTAACTCAATATATTTGCGAATTTTTTCGGGAGCAGATTCATGCAAAACTTCATCGGCTTGAATATGAAATAACCAATCGCCTTTACATTGTCGCAACCCAATATTTGACTGCTCTCTAAATATCTGTCCTCCGGCTCTTTTGCTCATATCCCATACCGAATCTACAATAATAATTTTATTGTCTCCGATATTTTCTACCGCTTCTCTTGTTCCGTCGGTTGAATCTCCCACTACAACATACAATTCATCTACCAAAGGCAATACCGATTGTATAGACTGCTCAAACGGATAGCCCATTGCCAAACCGTTTCTTACATAAGTAAATCCGCTTATTTTCATTTTATTATTTTAATTAAAATTAAGATAACATAAAAACATATAAGAATGCTTCGCTTTGCTCAGCTATTTTTGAAACATAAAAATTTATTTAAAACATTAAGTTGTTAAGAGAATTAAGAAGTTAGAAAATTTAGTTTTTACCACAGAGAACACAAAGTTTCACAAAGATTTTATCCATAAATTATATAAGTTTTCACTAATTTATTTTTCTCTTTATTGCTAATTCAGCTTCGACAAGCTCTCCGAAATCCTTCCCCGAAATAAATTCTCCGAAATTTTTCGGAGTAAACAGGGACAAGCAGTAGTAAACTAGCCTCCGCAATAACTTTCAACTTTATAAACTTTCAACTTTCAACTCATTATCGCATTGAATCATTGAACCATTACATCATTGTATAATTGTATAATTGAACTATTAATTTACAAGCTCCAATACTCGATATCATTAATCTTATTTCTGTAAATACCTTTTAAATCAACAAATAAACCGGGTTCATTTAATAAGTTCTTAAAGTATGACTCCGGTAAATCTTTATATTCTTTATGCTGAACAGCCACAATTACGGCATCGTATTTTCCTGTGGGTTCGGCTACCATGTCGTAACCGTATTCTTCTTTTATCTCCTTGGGTGAGGCATGCGGGTCTATTGCATCAACATTTACACTGTATGATTGCAACTCTTTAACCACATCAACAACTTTTGAGTTTCTAATATCGGAAACATCCTCTTTAAATGTTACACCCATTACCAAAACTCGCGAATCTTTAATGTTTTTTCCTTGCTTAATAACTTTTTTAACAACTTGCTTGGCTACATAACCACCCATGCTGTCGTTAATAAAACGCCCTGAGTCAATTATTTTTGCGTGATAACCAAGTTCGTTGGCTTTGTAAAGCAAATAATAAGGGTCAACACCTATACAGTGTCCACCTACAAGTCCGGGAAAAAATTTCAGGAAATTCCATTTTGTTCCTGCCGCCTCCAAAACATCAAAAGTATTAATTTTCATACGATTAAAAATAAGCGATAACTCGTTCATAAGTGCTATATTTACATCACGCTGAGTGTTTTCTATAATTTTTGCCGCTTCGGCAACTTTTATTGATGATGCTCTATGAACTCCCGCTTTTATTACTATCTCGTAAATTTTTGCTATATTATCAAGAGCTTCATCATCACTTCCTGATACTACTTTGGTTATTGTTGTGAGAGTATGCACTTTATCTCCCGGGTTTATTCTCTCGGGCGAAAAACCTACTTTAAAATCTTCACCCATTTTTAATCCCGACTCTTGTTCAAGTATAGGCACACAATCTTCTTCAGTGCATCCGGGATAAACAGTTGATTCAAATACTACATAATCACCTTTTTTTAGTGCTTTACCAACTGTTTTTGATGCTGCAAGAACAGGTGTTAAATCGGGACGATTGTATTTGTCAATAGGTGTAGGAACGGCTACTATATGAAAATTTGCATCTTTTAAATCTTCGGCATTTGCAGTAAAAAGAATATCACATCCTTCAAACTCTTCGGCTTCCAACTCTTTGCTGGGATCAATGCCTTTTTTCATTAACTCAACTCTGTCAGATTTTATATCAAAACCTATTACAGATGCTTTTTTTGCAAACTCCAATGCTATGGGTAATCCTACATAACCAAGTCCGATTACCGATATTTTTGCTTGTCTGTTTTTTACTTGTGAATACATTGTTTGTTTTTTTTATTCAAAAATTATATTTTAAATACTATTTTTTTAACAACGGATGATAATCACCAACCAACCCGACAGGTTCAATATTTCTGATGTCGTGAGCTATAACAATTGAGTTCATTGCATCGTCAAGACCGAAACCGTTGCCGTTTAAAATATTTTTATAAGTCTCTGTATGCAAATCGGTAAAACCGCCACTAAACTCCAATTCATCATAACCGATTTTAATGGAACGGTATGTTCGCTGTCCTTTCTCTTTTATTGCTTGCGGTAAATCTTCAAAGTCAACACTTAAAAACCACCTTACATTTGCTCTTTTTAATTTTAAAAATCCGGCAGAACGACTGTTTATTCGCTCGTGAACAATATTTTCTTGCACATCGCCAAATATCCAAGTGAGCATATCAAAAAAGTGTATTCCTATATTTGTTGCCACTCCGCCCGACTTTGACATATCACCTTTCCACGAAAAGTGATACCACTTACCGCGACTTGTTATATATGTTAAATCAATATCGTAAATTTTATCAGGGTCACCCTCGTCAATTTTTTTCTTTAACTCAATAATTGAAGGATGCAAACGCAGTTGCAAAACATTAAAAACCCGTTTGCCTGTCTCTTTTTCGTAATCTTTCAATGCCTCAACATTCCAAGGATTAAGCACCAACGGCTTTTCGCAAATTGCATCGGCACCTTGTCGTAGTGCAAATCTGATATGTGAATCGTGCAGATAATTCGGCGAGCAGATACTAACATAATCAACCGGCGTGTTATCGCGTTTTAGTTTATAGATATGACGGTCGAAACGTTCAAATTCGGTAAAAAAATCGGCTTCGGGAAAGTAGCTGTCTATTATTCCCACACTGTCGAAAGGGTCGAGTGCCGCCACTAAATTATTATTTGTGTCTTTTATGGCTCGCAAATGCCTTACGGCAATATATCCTGCTGCTCCTATTAATGCAAAATTCATATTTTTTATTTATAAATTAAATATCCTGACAAATTAAATACAGGATAAATTACTTTTTATTTCAGCAATTTAACAACATTTTCATCAACAAGTTGATACTTCTCTTTGCTTTCGGGACAAACAGCAATATTTTGTTCGTTAAATTCAAGGCGTTGTCCGTATTCGCTCATCCAGCCTATTTGCTTACCCGGATTACCAACAATCAGAGCATAAGATTTTACATCTTTTGTAACAACTGCACCGGCTCCTATAAAAGCATACTCGCCAATGGTGATACCGCAAACTATTGTGCAATTGGCTCCGAATGTGGCTCCTTTTTTAACAATAGTTTTCATATATTCCGACTTGCGATTTACCGCACTACGCGGATTTATTACATTGGTAAACACCATTGAAGGACCAAGAAAAACATCGTCGTCGCAAATTACTCCGGTATAAATTGAAACATTATTTTGCACTTTTACATTATTTCCTAAAACAACATCGGGCGATACAACCACGTTTTGCCCTATATTACAATTATTGCCTATTTTACAACCTGTCATTATATGCGAAAAGTGCCATATTTTTGTGTCCTCACCAATTTCACAGTCATTGTCAATTACCGCTGTTTCGTGAGCAAAATATTTTTTATCAGTCATTTGTTTTTATTTAATTGTTAAATGCAAAGAAACAGTAAAAAAATAATTATCCCGAAAAAATTAAGTATTAATTATCTGCTTTCAGACACTACAAATATCATTTACTCAAAAAACTCTGTTACCTTGCCGGTGATATAGTGCAGTTGTTCATTGTCGAGTTCGGTGTGCATTGGCAACGAAAGCACCTGCTCGCTGAGTTTTTCTGTTACCGGATAATTTTTGCTGCTGTCTTTATATTCGGCGAAAGCCTTTTGCAGATGCAAAGGAACGGGATAATAAATCATTGCGGGAATATTATTATCGTTAAGCCACTGTTTCAAGATATCTCGTTTACCATTTTTTACTTTTAAAGTATATTGATGAAAAACATGAGTGGTAAAAGGTGCTGTTTCGGGTGTTTGCAACTCTTCTATTTTCGCGAAAGCGGTATTGTAAAACTCGGCAGCCTGCCTGCGTGCATTGCAATAATTATCAAGCAATGGCAATTTCACCTTTAATATTGCTGCTTGCAAGGTGTCAAGACGTGAGTTTACACCGATAACATCGTGATAATATTTAACTTTTGAACCGTGATTTGTAATTACCGATATTTTCTCTGCCAAAACATCGTCGTTGGTAAACAAAGCCCCGCCGTCGCCGTAACAACCAAGGTTTTTAGATGGAAAAAACGATGTGCATCCGATATGCCCTATTGTTCCCGTTTTTTTAACCGTTCCGTCGGTAAATGTGTAATCGGCACCAATTGCCTGAGCATTATCCTCAATTACATATAAATTATGCTCATCGGCTATTTGCATAATTTGCTCCATATAGGCACTTTGTCCGAAAAGATGAACGGGAACTATCGCCTTTGTTTTAGGAGTAATAGCTTTTTTAACTTCCTCGATATTAATATTGTAAGTATCGTGATAAACGTCAACCAAAACAGGTTTCAGCTTTAACAATGCAATAACCTCAACTGTTGCAATAAAAGTGAAATTTGTAGTAATAACCTCATCGCCGGGCTGTAAACCGAGAGCCATCATTGCTATTTGTAAAGCATCGGTTCCGTTGCCACACGATATTACGTGCTTTATATTCAAGTAATCGGCTAGTTCTTTTTCAAACTCTTTTACCTCTTTTCCGCGAATAAACCCTGTATTATCAATTACCGATGATATTGCAGAGTCTATATCTTGCTTTATATTAGTGTATTGACTTTTAAGGTCAACCATTGAAATAGGACGCATATAATCAAATCTTTAGTATCTGTTTATAAAATAGTAAACAATAAAAAATGTATTTAATTGTTTTATAATCCTTTAAAATAAACTTGTGAGACTTTTTTATTTATAGATACCTTCTTCTACTGATAATCTCTGAGTTTACTAAAAATACTTTTGTTTACATGAAACTCTAATTTATGAGCAAACTAAACTTCTATTTTAAATTCTCCCAATACCATTTTACAGCTTCTGCCAAACCTTTTTTAATATCAAACGGGGGATTGTATCCAAGTTTTGATTTGGCTTTTTCTATTGAAGCCAAAGAGTGAGGAATATCACCTACCCTTTCTTCTCCATATACAGGTTCAATATTTGCTATCTTTTCATCAAACTCTGATAACTCTTTTTTAAGAACCGATACAAGCTGATTCAATGTTGTGTTTTCGCCATAAGCAACATTATAAACAGTATTTAAAGCATCACTGTTTTCAACTGTTGCAGCAAGTTCGTTTGCTAGTATCACATTATCCACGTAAGTGAAATCGCGTGAGAAACTACCGTCACCGTTAATTACCGGCGACTGATGATTTATCAATAGCTTAACAAATTTGGGAATAACAGCGGCATAGGCACCGTTTGGGTCTTGGCGACGACCAAATACATTAAAATACCTGAGACCGATTACTTGCATATTGTATAATTTTGCAAACACATCGGCATAAAGTTCATTTACATATTTTGTAACTGCATATGGTGAAAGTGGTTTTCCTATGTTATCTTCAATTTTAGGAAGAGTAAAATTATCGCCGTAAGTTGATGAACTTGCCGCATACACAAATCGTTCGACTCCCGCATCGCGAGAAGCGGTAATCATATTTAGAAACCCGTTAATATTAATATCATTAGTAGTTAAAGGGTCGTTAATTGAACGAGGAACAGAACCCAAAGCCGCCTGATGTAAAACAATATCAACATTTTTTACAGCTTTTTTGCAATCTTGTATATTTCGGATATCACCTTCAATTAAAACAAAAGAGGGATTTAAAATAAATCCCTCAATATTTTGTTTTTTACCGGTTAAAAAATTATCAAGACAAACAACTTTATTGTTTTGCAATAAAAGTTTTTCAATAATATTTGACCCGATAAAACCTGCTCCACCGGTAACTAGAACTGTCTTATTTTTAATAATACCGTTACTCATTTATTTTGCATAATTAATGGCACGAGTTTCTCTGATTACGGTAATTTTTATTTGTCCGGGATAAGTCATCTCATCCTGAATTTTTTTAGAAATATCAAACGATAAAGTTTCTGCTTCGGTATCCGTAATTTTCTCGCTGCCAACTATTACACGCAATTCGCGACCTGCCTGAATAGCATAAGTTTTAAGAACTCCCGGATAAGAAAGAGCTAAATCTTCTAAATCTTTCAATCGTTTGATATACGATTCCACAACCTCGCGCCGTGCTCCGGGACGTGCTCCCGAAATAGCATCACATACCTGAATAATAGGTGCAATAAGAGTATTCATTTCCACTTCGTCGTGGTGAGCACCAATTGCATTACATACATCGGGTTTTTCTTTATACTTAGTTGCAAGATTCATACCTAAAATAGCGTGTGGCAATTCCGGCTCATCATCGGGCACTTTACCAATATCGTGTAATAATCCGGCACGTTTTGCTACTCTGGGATTTAATCCTAATTCAGAAGCCATAATAGCTGCAAGGTTAGCTACTTCACGAGAGTGTTGCAATAAGTTTTGTCCGTAAGACGAACGATATTTCATTTTACCTATTAAGCGAATCAATTCGGGATGTAATCCGTGGATACCCAAGTCAATGGCTGTTCTTTTTCCTGTTTCGATAATTTCATCTTCAACCATTTTTTGAGTTTTGGCAACTACTTCTTCGATACGTGCGGGGTGTATTCTACCATCGGTTACAAGTTGGTGAAGAGCAAGACGAGCTATTTCACGACGCACAGGGTCAAAAGCCGAAAGGATAATTGCTTCGGGTGTATCATCCACAATAATCTCCACTCCTGTAGCAGCTTCTAAAGCTCTAATATTACGACCTTCGCGACCGATAATTCTACCTTTAATATCATCATTATCGATGTGGAAAACGGTAACTGAATTTTCAACGGCATATTCCGAAGCAACACGCTGAATAGTTTGAATAACAATTCGCTTAGACTCTTTATTAGCTGTCATTTTCGCTTCGTCCATTATCTCATTGATATAAGACATAGCCTCTGTTTTTGCTTCGGCTTTAAGCGATTCGATAAGTTGAGCTTTTGCATCTTCAACGGATAAACCGGAAATTGACTCAAGTTGCTCAACTTGTGTTTTATGCATTTTCTCCAACTCTTCACTCTTTTTCTCTACAATATTTATCTGAGTTGAAAGATTATCTTTAATAACATCAACCTCTTTTTTCTTGCGATTAAGCTCTTCGATTTTTTGAGATATAGATGCTTCTTTTTGCTTTAAACGGTTTTCGGCTTGAGATATTTTTGAATTTTTTTCATTAATAAATCTCTCATGTTCCGATTTAAGTTGTAAAAATTTCTCTTTTGCCTGAAGAATCTTATCCTTCTTTATCATTTCAGCCTCGGCTTCCGCCTCTTGTATAATACGGGCACTTTTACTTTTTTGTCCGGCTTTCATGACAATTAAAGTAATTACTCCGCCTACAACTGCTGAAACAACGGCAACAACAATTAAAGTTATATTCATATTTTTAAATTTTATGATTAAATAATATGAAGTAAATCTAAAATTTCTGTATATACAGAAGAACTACTTCACACTTCCATTAATCATAAAAATGATTAATGGATATTATAGTTATTTTTAAATAGTTTTAATATTTTTAATTAATAAAAAACCCGCATCAACCGTTGTGTTTGAGAAAACCCCTGTCAAACATGGGTGAAGTCTCTTGTTTATTTCTTACTTCCCCTGTCTCAAAAGAGACCGCCTAAGCGGTGGGGCCTGCATTACGTAAACTAAGTTTGACTTCAATTTAATAAATGTTGAGTTCTCCAAACTTCAAGAATCGATGCGGGCAAAATCTTGCTTATGTATAAGAACGTTTTATTCGTTATCGTTTAATAAATCTTCTAATATTTTATCAAATTGTCTTACCTCTTCTAAAACCGGATGAATCTCGTGATGTTCTTCAGCTTCTACTAATTTGGTAACAAATTGTAAAGCTACCATAGCCAAAAAATCCTGTTCATCTTTATTTGCATATAATTTTTGATATTGAGTTACAGTATCATTAATTTTTTTTGCTGCTTTTCTTATCTTTTCTTCGTCTTTTCTTTCAATTTTCAACGGATAATATCTATCTAAAATATTTATTTTTATAGTTAATTTATCATCCATATTAAAAAGTATTCTACCGGTTTAAAAGTGCAATGCAATTATCTATTTCCCGCACTATTTTATTTATTTTTAATTTTGCTTCTTTTCTGTCTTTTGAAGACCCGACAAATGACTTTGCCAAATCGTTGGTTTCTAATTTATGTTTTAGTTTTACCAACTCATCATCTTTCTCTTTCAAACTTTGTTTCAATTTGTTTATCTCTTGTTGTAACTGAACATTTTCAATCTTCAATTCTTTATAAAGATAAACAAACTTTTCGAATTTTTCTTTAAATCCGCCTATAAGTTGAGTTGATTCCATTTAATTATATAGTAAAACTGTAACATTACAAAATTACACAATTTTTTTTATCGGTAAAGTTTTTTTAATTATAATTTTAAAATTTGATTAATTACTTACTGAACAAGCCTAAGTAAAAACGTGAATTTGATATGATAGATTATACAAAATCACTCATCGTAATCTTCAAACAGACAAAAAAATTATTTAAAACAGAAAAATCCCGGAATAATACCTGCTTTAACAGTATCTAAAGGTTCGGCTTTTGCCGAGAAACGATACACCATGCCCGGTTGCATATAATCAATGGCATCCGAGACATACACATCGCTTGTCACCGGGTCTATTCCCAAAGCAAAAAACAACTTGTTATCTTTATTAATAAAAGGATTTTCGGGTAATACATCAGCTTCAACGGATAATTGCCATATATCATTGTTTATAAAATAAAGAGTATCCTTTGTGCCATTTATTTTTAAATCAACAGGGCGATCATTAATATCAAAAACGAACTTTTTTTCAATCTCTTTTGTTTGCGGATTAATACAAATAAGTTCCGGTTTTTCGTGTCCAAACGAATTTCCGCTATATCCACCATCAGTTAAAACCCAAAGTTTATCATTTTTATCAGATGCTATTACTACCGGTTGAATACCAACAGTAATAGAATCAATAACTTTATCAATTTCAGTGTCTATAATTAAAATTTTATTATCAAAACTCCAACAATTTACGTAAAGTTTATTTCCTATCTGCACCATTTGTTCAGTTGCATGTTGATTGTAATTAGTATTACCATTATCAACATTAATATTTCCGGTTATCTGAAATGTTTCAGGATTGAATATTGTTATTAATTTGGCATATAAATCAGTAATATAAGCTTTTTTATTATTTATAAAATAAATATATCGAGGCGAAGTGAGATTTGTTATCCACTCTACAAATTCAAATGTGTTGATATTTATTATATAAATCTTACCGGAATTATTAAGAACTATAAACCCGAGTGAATCTTTAATAATCATAGACTGGGCAACATCGCCAAGAGGAATATCATTAACACGCTGAAAAATATTGTTCTCTACCTGCTTTGTTGATGGATTGTAATAAGAGATTGAACTGTTCGAAAATTGAAAGTTACCCTGATTAACAATAAAAACACCTTTTCCTGTTTTTGGTTGAACAGGCTGTGGTGAATGTTCTTTTTCGCATGCCCAAAATGATAATATTATTAAAATAAAATAAAAAACAACCGCTAATTTGTTCATATTAACATTATTTAAAATACAAAATTAATCATAAAATTACAATTAATACCCGGCATAGCCCTATACTGAATGCTTTGATAATCAACATTAAACAGATTATCTATTTTAAATTGTAGATTTAATACCGTATGCTTTACGCATAATTCTTTTCCTACAGAAAATCCGCTAAGCCAATAATATGGTAATGGCGGATTATAAACATCTGTTGCCGTGGTAGTATTTCGATTTCCTATATAATATGTTTGCCAAACAAAATAAAATTTCTTATAAAAAATACTTGCTAAAAAAGTAGCCGAATGTTTTGGAATATAAATCAATTGTTCTCCTTTAGATTCATCACCTTCCGGCAAATCGGGTGATTCATTTGTAGTAGGAGTAAAAGCATATTTTGCCGATATTTTTGTTTTAAAATCTCCAAAATCTCTTTTTATAACAGACAAATATTCTATTCCCCGCGAATAAACTAATTGAGTATTTTCAGGTGTCCAATAACCAAATTGAGATGGTTTCCACAATATCCAATCACTAATTACAGAATAATAAGTTGATATTTCGTTAGTAAATGATATTTTTTTACTCAACAACTCATTTTTTAATGATAGTTCTGCTGTTGTGCCTTGCTCAGGACGTAAATCGGGATTTCCTCCGGGCATAAAATACAATTGATTCAATGTGGGATTATGATAATTTCGTGAGATATTTGCTTTAACAGATGTATAATACTTATCGGAAATGATATATTCTGCTCCGACAGAAGGTATAGGTTTTATAAACTTACCGTCGATTAACTCTTGTCGTATCATTGCAGATAATTTCCATTTATCGGTTTTTTTATGCACAGCTGCAAATACCGAATGCTTTTGCATATTATTATTATATCCCGTAAGGTTTTTAATATCAGTAAATTCCGCATAATCAAAATGTAGAATAATATTAAAATCAAATTCCCAATTATTACTCCATTTTTTTACAGTTTTAAATTTAGTAATACTTGAATATGACTTGCTTTGCGATTCTATATTTGTAATAAAATTATCGTTGCCTAAAGGCTTATTTTTCAAATAATAATCAAGTCCGGCATATAAAAATCCTGTTGATATTTCATAATTAAATAAACTACTGTAATGTTTAAAAGAGAGTTGTCCTCTATTATCAACATCAAGCTGTTTTTCATCGTGTTCGGGAGCTGTATTATTCATTAATTCAGGTATGTTACGCTCGCTATCTTGATACCAATAATTAAGTTTTAATATTGATTTTTCGGTAACTCTCCAATATATTTCCTGTAACAGTCCATATCGATAATAATCGGCATTTTGCTGTCTTTCGTATCGCTGATAAGGTTCGGGAACCGTATTATTAAAATATTCAAAATCATTTTTTGACTGCTCAAAAAATAATCTTGTTTTAAAAACAATTTTTTTATCAGACCACCCTAACTGTCCCTGAGTTGAATAAGTTCCAAAACTTCCGGCACTTACTCCTATTTTTCCTGTAAATCCCTTATTCCATTCCGGTTTATTATTAATTGTTATACTGCCACCTAAAGCACCTCCTGTGTTAACAAGAGCTGCTGAGCCGTAATTAATACTTACCTCATCGGCAAAAAATACAGGTAAAAGCGAGAAATCAACTTGTCCGGTCATAGGAGAATTTACAGGTAAATTTTCCCACATTACTTTTGTATGCGATGCTCCTGCTCCACGCATTGATGCTGTTGCTACTGAACCCTTTGCTGCCGAATTAATAAAAACAGTTGTATTTTCGGAAAGAACATCTGCTAATGTTAAATTTATTTTACTTTTTAATACAACTGTATCAATAAACTCCACTTTTCCTCCTGCAAACTTATTGTCTTTTACCACAATTTCTTTAATATGAATAGTATCGGGTAACATATATTGAGCTTGCAATGTTGAAATTGCAAAAATCAGAGTTATATACAGTAATATTTTTTTCAATTTTAACGTTTTAATATTATATCTTAAATAATAAAAAATTTAAAAAACTATTATTTAAGGATTTACAATAAACTTTTTTTGTATTACTTTTTCTTTAATAAAAATTTTAATAACATACATACCTTCCGGTAAATTGTTTGTTGACACATAATTATTTTGTAAAATACCTGAATTAACTACTTTCCCCGTTATATCGAATACAACAAATTTTGTATTATTTTCTACTCCTTTAATAAACAGTTTATCAGAAACAGGATTCGGATAAATAATTATATTTTCATCAACACCTTGTATGTTTACTTTGTCAGGAACAATAACTTTTATTTCTATACTGTCTTTTATTTGCGGATATTGTTCTCTATAAGCAATTATAGAACAACTACCTGCTGTTTTTGCAGTTAATAAACCATTATTATCAATTTCAATAACAGTATTATCGCTTGATTTCCAAATAATATTTTCATTTTTTTGCAACTTCCCGTAAAGAAAAACAAAGGCTTGCAATTGTATTTGTTTACCTTGTTTTATTTTTTTACTCACCGGCTGTATAACAAGTAATTTTGATTCTCCCGTCAGTTCTGCGTCAGGATTTACATCAACTATACCCGTAACTTCCGATGATAATTCACCAAGCCAACCCGCAACTTTATTTACGGCAGTTTGAATTTTTATGAAATTTATTTTATCAAGTTCTATATAATCACCATTGCTGTCAACAGCCCAACTAATATCAAAAGCATCACCACCGGTTCCTTCAATAGTTTTTGTGTAAGGGTTATCCGGTTCCCAACCCGAATAATTTATGTTTCGTTTCATGTTATCGGCAAATCCGAAAGGGTAATTACCCGATGTAATAAATGAAATATTTGAAGTGTCCAATCTGTCAATAATTTTAATACCTCTTAGTGTATAACTGTTTTCAGGAATATCGGGAAAACTATCATGCAACGGATAGTAAGGTTGTGTATGATATTCATTAGCAGGAATTACTCCCGTATTGCCGTTATTATCATCCCAATAAACATTTTTTGCAATATTTCCACCGGGATTATAATAAGTTATTTCATAATTTTTTACGGAAGTATCAAACCAATAGTCAGCTCCTGCAAGCAAATACCATGTATCATCGGGCAAACCATTATTATTTTCATCTTTCATCACATAAACAGCAGCCGGTTCTTTTGAGTTTTCCCAAGCATTACCAAACACTGTAAAATCTATTCCGTAAGGGTTATCGGGATTATTTTCAACAGGATTGTCAAAACCGACAACAATATAACCTCCAAATGCACCAAGTGTTACTCCGCCCCGTATTCCTCCAATAATAGTTTGTGCAGAATAAGGAAACCCGAAAGCAGTATTTATAAACTGTCCCGGTGCAGGATTATACTCAAATATTTTACTAATAAATTGATTTTCTTGAGCTTTTGTGTTAAAAAAAGTTAAAAATAAAATTGCAAAAAGTATTTTATTAAATTGCATCTTTAAAAAGTTAGATGCCCGGGATTGTATCGTTTCTTTGCTTTTATCCCGAAAGCATTGTTAATAAAAAAAGTTCAGGCAGGTCTTCTGACTTACTCCGGTATTTTGCCGCCTTCCCATTCCTAAATTGAAACAGTGGCAAGGATTGCCAAATACTTTTACAGAGATTACAGCAGCGGGAACTGTTATCGATTCTCACGACATTCCCTTTTAATTCCGCAATGGAAACCTATTGCTACAAAAGTAATATAAAATTATTTAAGATTTGATTTTTTTATCCGGTTGTTTTTTTACAGTCAACAGGTATTCTAACATTAAGGAAATTTTTGAAACATTAAGATATTGAGGAAATTAAGGTGTTAGAGAATTAAGTTTTTTACCGCAAAGACACTAAGACGCAAAGTATCTTTGTCCACAAATTACACAAATTGACACTAATTTATTTTTCATCTTCGTTGCAAGCTCGGCTTCGACTATGCTCTCCGAAAAAATCGGAGTAAACTAACCTCCAAAAACTAGCCTCCGCAGCAACTTTCAACTTTATAAACTTTTAACTTTCAACTTATTATCGCATTTCTGCATTAAATCATTAAACCATTGTATCATTTTCTTTGTTGCTAATCCGGCTTCGACAAGCTCAGCCTCCGCTGTAACTTTCAACTTCCTAAACATTAAGAAGTTAAGAAAATTAAGAGATTAGAAAATTAAGTTTTTTACCGCAAAGACACTAAGTCGCTAAGATTTAAACCACAAATTACACTAATTTTTTTCAATTATTCATTATCAACTTATTATCGCATTTTGGCATTATTGCATTAAATTATTGTATCATTAAATCATTGAACCATTACCTTACTATTCAAATCCAAAGTAATATTTTATGGTTCCTTTTTGTAATGCAGGAGCATTTTTATCCACATTAAATTTAGCTTTAAGAGCTGCATCTCTTGCCACTTTCCAAACATTTTCGTCGGAAATGGTTGTTCCCTTTACTCCTGCTCTTGCTGATGTTACATTACCGTTTTGGTCAACAGTAACTTCAACCACTACATAGCCTTCGTTTTTATGAATTTTTTGAGGTTTTGGCAATGAACGGTGACTTCGTCCCGAAAGATTAAACGATATACCGTTTCCACCTGTTGAGCCGCCTGTTCTATTTTTTGAATTAATATCTCCTTCGGGTTTTCCCTGATTACCGATTCCCGAAGTTTCTCCTTCACCTGTATTATCACCAGTAGGATTTTTACCGCCAAAGGCATTTTTGGCTCTATCGCTTATCTCTTTTTGTTTTTCTTGTTGACGACGGCGTTCTTCTTCTTGTCGTTGGCGTTCTAGTTTTTCTTGACGCTTTCGCTCAATTTCTTCCTGTTCTTTTTTGCGTTTTTCCTGTTCCAATCGCTCTTTTTCTTTTCGTTTTCTTTCTTCGATAACAGCAGTTTTATCAAAATCCTGTGTTACAACTTCTTCTTTTGCATTATCAGATTTTACAGGTTCAGGAGTTGTTTTTACAGGTTCAGGATTTACTTCTTCTTGAACAGGATTATTTACAGGTTTAGGTTCAATCATCCCTGAACCTGTTTCATCGGTTCCGAAATTTATTAGAATACCTTCTTCTTCGGGAGGCGGAAATGGTGATGAAAAACCAAAAATCAACAATAATCCCGAAAAAAATATCAGGAAAATTATAGTGCTTGTTATAGCAAATCGTTGTTCTTTGGTTATTCTCATTTTATTTTAATGTTCAAAATATTTTAAATACTGAATATTATTTGTTTTTACTTAGCAGGTCGGGTAGCAAGGATTAATCTGTAATGATTATCTTTGGCAATATTCATAACCTTAACAACATACTCCATAGCTACACTTTGATCAACATGTAGCGATATTGTAGGTGGTTCGGGATAACCTGAAGCGGGACCTACTTTACGCACAATTGTTCGTTCCAAATCGTTAAAACGCACATACCTGTTTTCAACCGCAAATTGTAAATCTTTGGTTATTGAAACAGTAGTAATGGGTTTTGTTGCCATTGTTTGATTGTTGCTTTGCGGCAACAATAATTTTAATGCATTGGGAGCAATAAGAGTTGATGTTACCATAAAAAATATCAGTAACAAGAATACAATATCGGTCATACTCGACATTGAAAAATTTGCACTAACCTTTGTTTGTCTTTTTAAAGCCATAATCGAAAGATTAACTGTTAGTTTACAGGTTCGTTCAGCAAGTCCATAAACTCGGTTGTGCGAGCTTCCATTTTATAAACTACTTTTTCAACACGTGCTACAAGATAGTTGTAAGCAAAGTATGCAAGAATACCTACAATAAGACCGCCTACGGTTGTTACCATTGCTGTATAAATACCATTTGCAAGCAATTGCACATCAATATTATTTCCCGCATTTGACATATCATAAAAAGCACGAATCATACCTATAACTGTTCCAAGAAAACCTATCATAGGAGCACCTCCCGAAATAGTTGCCAAAGTAGGAAGACCTTTTTCCATTTTGGCAATTTCAAGATTACCTACATTTTCAATTGTAGTATTAATATCATTTAAAGGTCGTCCCAAGCGGCTAATACCTTTCTCAATCATTCGTGCAACAGGATTGTCAGTTGATTGACACAAAGCAGCAGCTGATTCTACTTTTCCTTCGTGAATATAATCTTTAATACGATTCATGAAGTTTGTATCCTCTTTTGATGCCTTACTTAATGTTCTATATCTTTCAAAAAAGATATATACGGCAATAACAAACAACAAAGCAAGAATAATCATTACCCATCCGCCTTTAATTGCCAAATCTAAAGCTGATAATGTTGTTTGACCTGCTTGTTCGGTAGCTTCCACTACTGTATTTTCGTTAGTTATTATCTGCAAAAATGTTGTTAAAAACATAGGTGTCAGTTATTTAATTAAAAATAAATTATCTGAAAAATTTTGTGTTAATATATAAAATAAACGGGATATAACCATAAGTATTATATCCCGTTAAAAAAAATATTATTGACTTAAAATCTGTAATTCTATTTAGACAGTCTCATTTTTTCACCAATAAATTTATTCTTGGTTTTCATCATCTTCTTCTGTAGATTCAAGATGTTTGACTCCGATAAACATTTCAGAATCTAAATATAAATGAGTATTATCATCAATAACTCCTTGAGCTTTTTTCTCAACAACTCTCATATTATCATGTTCGGCTTCGGTATCTGCACCTGCAATTTTTTCTTGTAAAGCATAAGTTCCAATACCTGCAAAATAACCTACTAATGCAAGTAGTGATATTTTTTTCATATACCAGATAAAATCAATTTTTTCCATTCCCATAGCAGCAACACCAGCAGCAGAACCAATAATAAGAATACTACCTCCTGTTCCGGCAGTGTAAGCCAACAGTTCCCAAAATACTCCGTCAACGGCAAAAGCTCCCGAATGAGCAATATCATACATTCCCATGGCACCTGCAACAAGAGGAACATTATCAACTATTGAAGAAAGAATACCGATAGCTGTATCAATAACATAGATATTTTGACCTGTAGCTTTATCTAACCAACCTGATAAAAGGTGTAATTGACCTGCAGACTGTAAACTTGCTACTGCAGTTAAAATACCTAAGAAAAACATTACTGTAGGTATATCAACTTTTTTAAGAATATTAATTACATTAAGTTCTCGTCTGTCTTCGGGACTTCTTCTTCTGTTAAGCAAATCGGTAACTAACCACAACACACCCAAACCAAGTAACATTCCCATATAAGGAGGCAAGTGAGTTATTGTTTTAAAAACAGGAACAAAAAGCAATGCTCCTACTCCTAAGAAAAGCATTAAAACCTGTTCTCTTTTGGTAGTAAATTCTCTGCTATCGTGCTCAGATAACTCAGGACGTGTAACTGTTCCTTTCATTGAAAATGATAAAATAATAAGAGGAACTATCATAGAAACCATTGAAGGAATAATTACCATTTTAATAATATTAGCAGCTGTGATTTGTCCTCCAATCCAAAGCATAATAGTAGTAACATCACCGATAGGCGACCATGCTCCCCCTGCATTTGCTGCCAACACTACCATTGAAGCAAAAAACCAACGTGTTTTTTTATCGCTTATAAGTTTTTTAAGCAAAGTAACCATTACTATTGTTGTGGTAAGGTTATCAAGAGCAGCTGACATAAAGAATGTAAGAATACTTAAAATCCAAAGTAATTTTACTTTACTGGTTGTTTTTACTTTATCGGTAATTAATCTGAATCCTTGATGTTTATCAACAACTTCAACAATTGTCATTGCACCGAGAAGGAAAAAGATAATTTCTGAAATTTCGGTAAGATGATGACCCAATTCATGTTTAACAAAGTGAGAGGCTATATGTTGCACATGCTCTTTACCCATTGTAATACCTTCTGTCAAAGCATTCCATGTAGCACTGTGTCCAAGACTCAAGATGTCAACACTGTTAAGAGCATAAATAGCCCATGTTAAAACTCCAATTAACAAAGCCGAAGCTGATTTGTCAATTTTCAAAGGATGTTCTAATGCTATTGCTATATAGCCAAGAACAAAAATAATAACCATTAATTGAAACATAATTGTGTATTTTTAGTTCATATTTACTAACTATTATTAAATCGGGCACAAAAGTAATTAACAATATTGATTATTCAAATTCAATTTTTTCAATTAAGATATTTACATATGTAAATATTTACTTCTTTTCTTTCTCTATCCTTATTTCATCAGGTTTTTTAGCACTTTGACGACGAAACATTTTTTGCAGCAGGTCGTCAAAGGTGTTAAATTCATCGGTATAAAAAATACCTATTCCTTGTGTATATGGTGCTTGTGTGTAAGTAATGTCATTGTTTACTTTTTGAAAAGCTCTAAGCCTGATATTTCCTTTTTTATTTAATTTATATTCAACCATAAAGTCACCTGTAATAGGTGTATTGGTTTGTTCTTTCATATTTTCGCTGTAACCAATATTGCCATTTACAATCAATCTGTCGTTAAGGAAATTTTTAGATAATGCTACCTCTATCTCTTGCTGCGAAGTTTCATCACCCGGACGATAAACAAATCCCAAATCGAAATCGCTTGATATTTGCGACATCCAACTGCTAAGTTGATTAGACATAAACTCACTTACGGTGGTAGCGGTTACGTTTGCTGTTGTATTGCTTGTAGCATCTGTTTGATACGATGTTGATAAAGGTGAAAATTTATTGACTAACAATAATGAAAGCACCTGTTTGTTTAAATCTTCTTCGGGAAGATTATTTAATTGGTCAATAGCATCATCGTTGGTTGTGCTTGGAACTTCAATTGAGAAATTAATTTTCGGATTATTCAACCTGCCTGTCATCAATAAATGAGTATTTACCTCTACACGCTTTGTTTTATCAGCTTCGTCACGTGTTAAATCGTAAACAGATGCTTTACGAATTTTATATACCGCATCCATATTTATAAGTGCATTAATAGGATCACCTGTCCAACTAACCGTGCTTCCTTCTTGAATAGTTAAGTGCTTATTTATAACATTTTGCAGTGTAAATGTAAAATCTCCTTTTGATATTGTATATGTTCCGAACATTTTAAAATCGGGACCTATCGATTCCATATTAAGATGTGCTGTTCCTATTGCTTTAAGTTTATCGCCCGCTATTGGGTCAAATATCATTTCAACTTCTACGTCAGGAGTTACTTTAAGGTCAATATGAATATTTGTTGTTGAGGCAGTTGCTGCTTTATCTGCTGCAGCCTTAGTTGTTTTTTGTTCATAATTGGAAGCGTAAGAAACAAATTCAATAAATTTATTTTCTTTAATATCCTCTCTTCCTTCAAGAGGAATAATAATCTTGGAATTTGCTTTTGTTTTTGCCGCAACATTTATGTCTATTAAAACATCGGGTCCTTTAATTTCAACTATACCGCTTCCGTATAATTTACCATAGTAATATGGATTATCACTGCTTTTTAAATCTATTGCCAATAAATTATCTGTCAATACTTTTATATTAAAAAAGAAATCTCTAAACTGTTTATGTGTTATTCTGCCATATACTGTTCCTGAATTATCGTTTTTATCATAAACTGTAATTTTTTTGAATATAATACTGTATTTATGAAAATATACTGAATCGCTCAGCCTATAATAAACTTTAGTAGGAGTCACCAACATTCTAGCATTTTCAGCATATACTTGTCCTTCCCACATGGGATCTTTTAAATTTCCGTGAACTTTTATTTTCCCGCTTATAAAACCACTTACTTTATCAAATGTAGGTTGCAAAAACGGCTCTATAGTTTTAAAAGGCAAACTGTCGAAATAAGTATCAATATCAATTGTTTTTTTATTAAATGAGATATATCCGTCATAGGTAAATACCTTTTTTTCACCTTGTCGTGAAATACTGTTAACTATCAAATTTTGATTAATATTATCCCAAGAGCTTACAAGCTTAGTATCACCTATTATACGATGATTTAAGGATAGTTTTTTTATTAATAAATCAGATGTAATATTTTGTTTGTGACGAATATCTTTTATCAGGGTGTTTCCGGTTATTTTTCCTCCAAAAATTAAGTTATCATTTTTTAATAAATAATTTAGATATACCAAATTTATATTTTCAACCTGAACATAAATACTATCATTGGGATTATCAGATAAAATACCTGACAAATGTAATCTTGATTCACCATTATCAACTTCAATATTATGAAAAGTATAACTTGATGAGTCCTTTTTTACAAATCCTTGACTAAAAAACCAAAGAGTATCCATTACAACTACATTACCGGGAAATATATCTAATTTTACACTTGGTTTTTCACAAGTTTGTTTACTGCAAAAACTAACCAAAGTATTTATATTCCCACTGTAATTAAGGTCAAGCCAATTGTTCCAATTAATATTGGTAAAAATACTATCGCTATAAATATTAGAACTTACGGTAAAATTTTTCAGACTTGTCTTTTTTGTGTATTTAAATTCTTTTGACGACAAATTAATATACAATCTATTGTCATTGGTAAATGCTTTTAATTTAACGTTATCAAGTCTTTGATTTTTAAATTTTATTTGATCGGAAATACATGTAAAAATCAATTTATTTTCATTTGAATTAAATTCACCATTTATTGATGTTCCGGGTGATATCTGTAATTCAGGATTGAATAACTCTATTAACGGACGCGGGTAGTCAAAATTTATTTTATACGAAAATATATTACGCCTTTTGGTATGAGATGTGAAATTTATTGACGGCAAAAAGTTTGAAATAAAACTTTTAAAATCTTTAATAAAAGAAAGAGTATTAAAATTACCGTCAATCTCGGCATTAAGAAATTCCGACTCAAAAGTCAGTAATTTACCTTTATTATGCGGTAATGATACTATTTTAATACTATCGGTTGCAAAATATGATGAATCGGTAAAATAAAAAATATCAAAAACTGATATTTCACCTGTTGAATTATTAAAACTACTCCCTTCAAAATCAGCTTTTAAACTTAACGACAGATTCGATTTTTTATTTTTTTTATTAATACCGAGATTATATAAATTGGCATAATAAATATCGGTGACAAAATTAAACGACGGAATAGTATCGAAATTTAAAGTTCCGTCGAAGTCAAATCGTAAATTATGATCGAATGACGATACTTTACCGTTAAATTTTTCATTGTTAAAAATACCGTTAACATTGATTGAATCAAACTTGTATTTATCGTAGTAAATATGATTTATCGTGCCTGTAATATCAAAATTAAAATCATCGGACTTTGCAAAATAACCGTTTGCATTAATTTTAAAAGCTACTTCTCCCGTTTTGTCATTATTTGCTATTAAATCTAAATAAACAGGTTCGGCTTTAATATCTCCGTTTAACCATATTTTATTGTTTTGCCGGTCGTTGGTTATTGAAATATCCGATTCTACTTGTCCTATTTTTGACAAAAACAATCCTTTGTTATATAACTTATTATAATCGCCTTTTAAACTCCCGTTATATGATAAATTATCAATAAAACTAAGCTGTTTGCTTAAATTCACAGTATCATAATTCGAAAAATTATTCAATACATTTATAACATCAACTTTAGTTGTATAAAATTCATTTATATTAAACAGATACTTGATGTTTTTAATGTCATCAATATTTTTAATATCAAAATCAAAAAACAGACTACTCTCTTCCCCTGTTTGTATTTTAAAATCGGCACCTACAATAAAATCATCACCTCCTTTTAAAACACCCGACAATACAATGTTATCTATATTACTTATATTTTTATTTATAAATAATGAAATATCACTAAAAGATATTTTAGAAGACAGAAATTTTAAAGAGTAAGAAAAATGCTTATGGGCTTTTTTATCGGGTAAATTAAATACGCTTTTTTCTATATTTAATTGAGACTCTTGTGTGAAAATTTTAAAATTATTTAACTTAATTTTATTATGCTTTTTATACAATTGTAATGAAAAGTCATTTAAAAATTCTTTACCGTTTAATTTGCTGTAAAATTTAACAATATTGAAAGATTGCAATACAGAATCTATATAAATATTTTGAATTTTAAGATTCATGTTTTCTATATGAAATTGTTTTTTATTGCCGGGTTTTATAAAAATATTACTGTTTTTTATTGCCAACTCATCACACATAATTAACCAATCAAACGGTTTAGTGCTGTTATTCTTTAAACTATCAATAATAAACGAGAAGTTGTATTCCGAGCTGTCTGTTTGATAAATATCACTGTAAATATCCTTTACGGTTAAATTATTAATTGATATTTCATTTTTCGATAAATCAATTTTTTTTATACCTGCATTAATTTTTCTTACATAAATAATGGTATCGTTATTTTTATCTTTAACAAGAAAATTTTTAATAATCAGATTTTTATTAAAACCGTATCTGACTTTTTTTATTGAAAAATCGGCTCCCGTTTTCTGCGAAAGGTTCACAAGTATTCTTTTTACGGCAACAGTCTGTATTGCGGGACTACGCATGGCTGTCCACATTATAATTACCGCTCCCGATATAATAAGGATTAATAATGCTAATATTTTTACTGTTTTTTTAATACTTTTGAACTTTTAAATTGAAAAATCAATATTTATTTTTTACAACTCAATATCTAAATTGTTATTATAATTTAAATATATCTGTTTTTAAAGACGCAAAAATAAATAAAAGGTTAAATATAATCAGAAAAGACAATAATTTTATTGATAAAAAAACAATTTTATGAGCATAAATATTTTAGGGATAGAATCATCGTGTGACGATACTTCGGCAGCAGTTATTTCAGATGGCGTAATAAAATCAAATATTATTGCCAATCAAGATGTTCATAAACAATACGGCGGTGTAGTTCCCGAACTTGCATCAAGAGCTCATCAACAAAATATAATTCCTGTTGTAGATACTGCAATAAAACAAGCCGGATTAACACCCGACGATATTACTGCCGTTGCTTTTACTCGTGGTCCCGGCTTGTTAGGCTCATTGCTTGTAGGCAGTTCTTTTGCCAAAGGTTTTTCGCTTGCTCAAAAAATTCCCATGGTTGAAGTAAATCATCTGCACGGTCATGTAATGGCTCATTTTATTAAAGAAAATACAGATGATATCAACCAACCTGAATTTCCGTTTTTATGTTTGTTGGTTTCGGGCGGTAATTCGCAACTTATTATGGTTAAAGATTATCTTGAAACGGAAATTATTGGCTCTACCATTGACGATGCAGCAGGCGAAGCCTTTGATAAATGTGCTAAAATAATGAGTTTACCTTATCCGGGCGGACCTCTTATCGACAAACTGGCAAAAGAAGGAAATCCCGATAAATTCAAATTCTCAAAACCAAGAATTGACGATTATAATTACAGTTTTAGCGGGCTAAAAACAAGTTTTCTTTATCATATTCGTGATAATATTAAAACTAATCCCGATTATATTGAAGAAAATAAAGCTGACTTATGTGCTTCGTTGCAAAAAACCATTATTGATATTTTAATGGATAAACTTGATAAGGTAATTAAAGACAATAAAAACATTAAAGAAATTGCCGTAGCAGGCGGTGTTAGTGCCAACTCAGGATTACGACAAGCATTAATTGATTATGGAAATAAAAAGAATTTAAAAGTTTATATACCAAAGTTTGAATATACTACTGATAATGCAGCTATGATTGCCATTACAGGATATTACAAATATATGAAAGGTGAATTTGCAAGTCAAGATATTGTACCGAAAGCAAGGTTGTAAGACTGTATGATGAGTATAAAGTAGAAAGCTATTTACACATAAAATTATTTATAATCATTTCGAACGAAAGTGAGAAATTTCTTGATAAATTATAATGTCAAATCTTTACTCCCTGATAATCTTATTATTGTATTGTGTATTTTGACATTTATGCATTAAACATTGAATAATTAAATAATTGTATAATTAATTTTAATACCTATATTTAAAATTTCAATACAAACAACAATATAAGATGATTTATCCCGGCACAAAACGACCAAGTTTGCTGCAAGCATTTATTCCCATTATATTTTTAATAATATTATTAAGTTTAAATGTAATATTTTTTAAAGATGCCACACTTGACGGTTCAAACCAAATAGCTTTGCTTTTGGCGGCATCAGTAGCATCAATAATAAGTATCAGGCTTGGTGTCGGGTGGTTAAAAATAAGAGACAAAATAGTGAGCACCATAGGTTCGGCAATGCCTTCGATACTGATATTATTATTGATAGGTGCACTATCGGGCACATGGTTGCTAAGCGGAGTAGTACCTGCTCTTATTTATTACGGTTTAGATATTTTATCTCCGCGTGTTTTTTTATTTTCAGCTGTAGTAATAGCAGGGCTTGTATCGTTGGCAACAGGCAGTTCGTGGTCAACCATTGCAACCATTGGAGTTGCCCTTCTAGGAATAGGCTCAGCAATGGGAATATCAAAACCAATAGTTGCAGGAGCAATCATTTCAGGAGCTTATTTCGGTGATAAAATGTCGCCGTTATCCGATACTACAAATCTTGCTCCGGCAATGGCAGGTACCGACCTTTTTACTCATGTAAGATATATGATTTACACAACAGGTCCTTCAATGATAATTACTCTGATTATTTTTTTGATAATAGGATTTAATTATGATTTTAATGCTGTTACAACCGATATAAACTCTGTACAATCTGCAATAAACAATACTTTTAATATCAATCCGTTGCTATTTCTTGTTCCCGTAATATTAATTATAATAATAATAAAAAAAGTGCCTCCTTTGCCTTCGTTAATGATAGGTGTTTTATTGGGAGTAGTTGCAGCAGTAATTTTTCAGCCGCATATTATTGAACAGGTAGCAGGAGAGGCAGGCAATTATCTTAAGTTGTCGTATATCAGCAGTATGAAAGCTATGTATGGAAATATTGATATTCATACCGGAGATGCTATTATCGATAAACTGTTTCATACAAGCGGTATGGCGGGAATGTTGCTTACAATATGGCTTATCCTTTCAGCAATGACTTTTGGCGGAGTAATGGAATCAAGCGGCTTGCTTATGCGTATTACCGAAGAGATTGTGAAATTTGCAAAAACAACAGGTTCACTTGTGGCATCAACAGCCGCAACATGTATATTCTTTAATATCACAGCATCAGATCAGTATATTTCCATTGTAGTGCCCGGTCGAATGTATGCCGATACATTTAAAAAAATGAATCTTAAACCCGAAGTGTTAAGCCGTACTCTTGAAGATGCAGGAACGGTAACTTCGGTTCTTATACCATGGAATACCGGTGGAGCTACTCAATCACGAGTTCTCGGAGTGTCAACATTTGATTATCTGCCTTTTGCTTTTTTTAACTATATCAGTCCGTTTATGTCGGTGTTTTTTGCTTACGCTAAAATTAAAATTAGAAAAATTAAATAATTTAAACCATTAATAAATTTAGATAAAATAGATAAATACTATCTGAAATAAACAAAAGAAACACCTTTAACTGAATTATCACATTGTATATAAACATATTACATTCCTTATATATAAATAACTACACATATCCGATATAATAAATTTATATTAAAAAAATTCAATAAAAATTTGCAAGTTAGTAAATATTAACTAACTTTGTTGCGTTATTTTAAAAAAATTATATTAAAATGTTATCAGAAAGACAAATAGAAATAATAAATAAATCAATAAACATTATTGATACAAAAGGGATTCAAGGATTAACCATTAAAAATTTATCAAAAGATATAGGTATATCCGAACCGGCTATTTATCGTCATTTTGAAAGTAAAACCGATATACTGCTGGCTATTTTAAAGAATTTTGAAGAGATGTCAATGTTTTTACTCGAAGCTGTTAACGGTATGAATGATAAAGCTATTAATAAAATAGAATTTATCTTTTCGAAAATATTAGAAATTTTCTCGAAAGAACCTTCACAAATTACTGTTATTTTTTCCGAAGAGATATTTAAAAACGAAACCGTTTTGCGTGAAAAAATCGCAAACATTATGACAACCAAGCAAACCGCTATTGAAGACATTATACTTTCCGGACAAAACGCAGGTGAAATACGAACTGATATTAATTATAAAACTCTTGCTCTGCTTGTTATGGGTGCTTTACGCTTTAAGGTAAAACAATGGGATTTAAAAAATCAAAAAGAAAACCTGTTGCAAGAAGGACAAGAGTTACTTATAGGTATAAGACAAATATTAGAGAAATAAAAAAATTTATAAATCAATGTTAGTTAATATTAACTAAAAAAAGCTTAGAAAATGGAAAAATTATTAATTAAACTTTTAAATTACAAATGGTTATCAATGATAATCATCATTGTAGTAACAGCTTTCTTTGTTACTGAAATGAAAGAGAACACAAGAATGGAAACCAATCTTGATAAATATATGCCGCAAGACCATCCGGCATTTGTTTACAGCGATAAAGCAGAGAGTTGGTTTAACATTAAAGACGGTATTATAATAGCTCTTGAAAACAAAAACGGAGTGTTTAATACCGAAACTTTGGATACATTAAAAAAACTAACTAAGCGATTTCAAAAATTTCCTGAAATTGACAAAAACGATGTAACTTCGTTATATACAGCTGATAATATTATCGGAAGCGAAGACGGAATGGACGTAAAAGCATTTTACAAAAGAGTTCCCAAATCACCGGAAAAACTAAAAAAACTAAAAGAAAATGTAATTAATAACGAAATGGTTTTCGGTCGTTTAGTCTCTTATGATACTACCGTAACCGTAATTATTGCCGAAATAGGCGATGATGTATTTACACAAGATTTTTATAATCATATATTAAAAACTGCCAAAGCATCCGAAACCGATAATATTAAAATATATGTAGCAGGTCGTCCTATTGTAGAAGGCACAATGGCTCTACTGGGACCTGCAGATATGAAAAAAATGGTTCCGATAGTTATTCTTGTGATATTTATTGTGCTTTTTATAACATTACGCAGTTTTAAAGGAACACTTATCACTCTCGGTGTAGTTTTCTTTTCTACCATTTGGGCATTCGGACTAATGGCTACTGTCGGGATACCGATTTATGCCGTCTCTACCATGATTCCCGTAATGCTTATTGCCATTGGGGTTGCCGATGGTATTCACCTGTATAGCCATTTGCAAGTATTTATAAACCACAATCCGCAGGCTACACGCAAAGAGGCAACAAAGGATATGCTTAAATTTTTGTGGAAACCTGTGATTATGACTTCGGTAACTACAGCCGTAGGATTTATTTCACTACTTACATCACAAGTATATCCGGTTAAATATTTCGGTATTTTCACTGCCTTCGGCGTGATGATGGCTATGGTATTTTCACTTGTATTTTTACCCGCAGGTATTATGATTTTCGGTTTACCGAAAGCTAAACCTATTAACCACACAGAAGATAAAGAAGGACACTCTCACTCTAAAATTGCTAACAATTTTGCATCGTGGGTAATTAAACATAAATATGTTTCTATTGTAGGTTCGCTGATAATTGCCGTATTGTCAATTATAGGCATGCAAGAGATTTGGATTAACTCAAGTTTCCTTGAAAAATTTGAAAAAAACAGTGAAATTGTTCTTACCGATAAATTTATTAATGAACATTTTGGAGGAACAAGCACTCTGAATCTTATTCTTGATGCCGAAGGTAAAAAGGACGCTTTTAAAAATCCTGCCGTATTAAAATTGGTTGACAAAATGCAAAAAGATGTTGACAACGAGTTGCAAGTTGTTGGAAATACATTTTCACTTGCTGACTACATCCGCCGCATGAACAAAGTTATGAATGCCGATAAAGAAGAATATAACACAATTCCCGACAATCAGGATATGATTGCACAATATTTGCTTCTTTACGAAATGTCGGGTGACCCTGAAAATTTAAACAAAGTAGTAGATTACGATTACGAAAAAGCGAATGTTACATTCCAACTAAAATCGGACAACAGCAAAGCAATGAACTCTACTCTTGCAATAATTGAAAAATACAAAGACGATTTTAAAAAGTTGGGCATTGACATGAACTATGCCGGTAGCGGTTACAAAGGATTGGTATTTACCGATTTAATTCTCGAAGGACAGATTAAAAGTTTAATTCTCTCTTTAATCATTATTGTAGTTCTACTTTCACTGATGTTTAAAAAGATTTCTATCGGATTAATCGGTTCTGTACCAATTATTTTAACAGCACTTATCAGTTTCGGTATTATGGGATTCTTAGGAATACCTTTAAACACAACAACCGCCCTACTTTCAAGTATAGCAATAGGTATCGGTATCGACTATGCCGTTCACTTTCTTGAACAATACAGACATAACGCCGAACATTCGCAAGATAAAATGAAAACGGCACAACTTACCATGGCTCACTCAGGACGAGCAATTATTTACAACGCCATAGTGGTAATAGCAGGATTTCTTGTATTGATATTCTCTGTATTTCCGCCAAACCGCGAACTGGGAGCTTTGGTTTCGCTAAATATGTTTACAAGTTTTGTGGGAACACTCACCATTATGCTTGTAGTGCTGTATATGAGTAATGTGTATTTTAAAAAGAAATAAAATAATGATATAATTATATAATGATACAATGATGTAGTAATATTTAATAGTGTATTAATAAAATGGAAGAAAATATAATACTTACTAAAACCTACGACTTTGCACTAAGAATTATTAAGCTGTATAAGTATTTGTGTGATGAAAAACATGAATATACAATTGCAAAACAAATTTTGAGAAGTGGAACTTCGATTGGTGCAAATATAGAAGAAGCAACAGGAAGTATTTCAAAAAAAGATTTCAGATATAAATTATTTATTGCCTATAAAGAAGCTCGCGAAACACATTATTGGATGCGATTACTAAAAGACAGTAAATATATTGAAGAAAAACTTGCTCAAAGTTTATTAAGCGATGTGGAAGAAATATTAAGAATATTAGAAGCCAGTTTAAAAACAATCAGTAAAAACTAATTACACATTGAATCATTACATCATTGAATCATTACATCATTGAATAATTGAATAAACTAAATAATTAAAGTTATGAAAACACTAAAAAAATTATTAACAGTAGCAATAATAATTGCAGGGTTTAGTGCAAGTGCACAATTAACAGGTCGTCAGATAGTTGACAAAGCTTATAATTTACCTACGGGTGACGACCAAACATCGCAACTTACCATGACATTGGTAAACAAAAGCGGACAAACTCGTGTGAGAAAAATTCAGCAGTTTACCAAAGATTTCGGAACAGTAGAAAAGAGTATTATGTTCTTTTTATCGCCTGCCGATGTAAAAAATACATCGTTTATGAATTGGAGTTACGACGATGAAAATAAAGCCGACGACCAATGGATTTATCTGCCGGCACTTAAAAAAGTAAAACGAATTTCAAGCGACAGTAAAAGTGATTATTTTATGGGGTCTGACTTTACTTACGACGACCTTGGCGACAGAAAACTTGATGCCGATACTCACAAACTGCTTCGCGAAGAAAATATAGAAGGCAAAAACTGCTATGTGGTAGAAAGTGTATCGAAAGATGAAGACTATATGTATTCAAAAACAATTACATGGATACGTAAAGACAACTTTGTGGGTGTAAAAAAAGAGTTTTACGACGAAGACGGTGAGTTATTGAAAACATTACACATCAAAGAAGTTAAAAAGATTTCAGGTTTTTGGATTATTACACATTCCGAAATGGAAAATATACAAAATAATCACAAAACAGTTATACAACTTTCAAATATTAAAATAAACTCAGGTGTTCCCGCAAGTAAGTTTACCGAACGTATGATGATGAGAGGAATGTAAACGTTTCATAGTTGTAGAGGTAAGTTAATTTAATAGTTGAATCCTCAAACATCAAAAAAACCTAACAGGTTTAATAAACCTGTTAGGTTTTACCAAAACACATTTTATTAAAAAAACACCAAATTTGAAAAAAAATCTATACATATTAATATTTATTATTACTACTCTAACATATTCGTGTAAAGATATGTTTGAGTATTCGCCGTATGTTATAGATTTTAACGAAGAAAATACCGATTTAAACAATAAAAACATTGCAAAAATACTTTCACAAAAAAAATCCAACGACACTATAACAATAGCCATAACAGGAGATACACACAGAGATTTTGACGAAATAGAAGTTTTTGCCGACACTGTAAACAACATTTACACCGAAGAAAATATAGACTTTGTAATTCATACAGGCGACATAGCCGATTTCGGACTACCCAAACAATATTTATGGGGAAACTCTAATTTACAAAAATTAAAAATACCTTACATTGTTGTATTGGGCAACCACGACATTGTAGGAAATGGCGAAGAAGCATATCGAACAATGTTCGGAAATGAGAATTTTAGTTTTATCTACGACAGTATTAAATTTATAGCAATAAACACTAACAGCAGGGAATTTAAATTTGACGGAACAGTACCCGATATTAATTGGCTCGATTCTCAGCTAAAACCAACATCCGAATTTACAAAGGCAGTTGTAATATTTCATGTTCCACCAATGGATTTGGATTTCGACAGTAACTTGGAAGAAGATTTTTCAAAAATCATTTCAAAATACAACAATGTTTTAATTGCCATACACGGTCATACGCACCGGTTTGAAGTTTACACACCGTATGACGACGGAGTTATTTATCTGAATGTTGATACAATAGCCCATAAAAATTTTTGTATAGTAAAAATTACAAAAGACACCGTAAATATTGAAACTTATGATTTATAAAAGATTTTTACATATCATTTTGTTTGTTTTTTTGTTTACGGAATTATCTTTCGCAAACACAACACATAAAGACACTTCGCTAATGCGATTTGCCCCCGATTACATAAAACTGCAATTTGCGGGAGGTATAGGTTTTATATCACCGGGTGTCGGTTACTCTTTTTTCAACAGCAAACTCGATATATCATTGTTTTACAGTTATATACCATATAAATTTACCGTAGATGATTTACACAGCATTAGTCTTCAATTAACAGGAAAACTGTTAAAATACAAGCTGAATGACAATATTCAAATTTTACCGTTAAACATAGGATTTTTTACTCATCACACTTTTGGCAGTGAGTATTGGGTAAGGTTGCCCGACAACTATCCGAAAGGTTATTATTGGTGGTATCCGGGTATAAATGCAGGCGTTTTTCTCGGAGGAGAGATAAAAACAAAACTTTTATCGAGTAAAACACCGGCATCGGGCACTGCATTTTATGTAAGAATGGGAACAAGAGGACTTTACGTAACAAGTAAAGCCGGAAACTCATCGGTTCCGTTTAGGGACATCTTAGAATTTGGTTTCGGAATAGCAATTTATCGTTAAAAAAACAGATGATGAGAAAAATTTATGTAATAATATTAATAATAATATCTGTATCGGTGCAAGCTCAAAGCATAAAAGATTCTATTATTGAAAGAATTGCACTTACTACAATTGCACAGGTAAATCAAGGAGAAAATTATATCACTTTTCCAACTGATATTGGAAATATTGAACCTTTGGTTTTTGAGGCAAACTTAAATCCCGGGTTTTATATAAGAACAAGTAAAGATGCTCGATTGATTGGTGTATTAACACCACAAATAACCATAAGAATGCATCAAGAATATTCTTTTCCCGTAAGAACACCGAGTTATATACCGCAAATAACTGCATATTATCGTTTTTCGGCAGATAAATTAGCCAACAGCTTAACGGGATTTTTCAAATTGGCTCATCACTCAAACGGGCAATCCGATGATTTTTATCTTGAAAACGGCGAAATAAATACCGAATCGGGAAATTTTGCTACAAACTATTTGGAAGTAGGATTAATAAAAACAAATTACAGTAAACGCTTTAACGCAGTGCAGTTTTTATCAACTTCATTTGAGTCTCATGCAAAAGGTTTAACATCCGACGAACTGATAGGCATTTACAGTTTATACCGTTGGAATACCATTTTTTCGGTATTTAAGCTGTCGCGAAAATCAAGTGTCGAACCAAAAAAAGCAAGCATATCAGTTAAAGCAAAAACAACATGGATGTTTGGCGAAGTTCACGACTGGAACTTTTTTTCACTAAACCGTTTAAATTTAGGTTTAACATTCTACTATCATCCCAAGTTTTTCGAGGATATTGGATTCTTTGCACACTTTTATCACGGAATGGATTATTACAATATATATTTCGATCACCAGATAACAATGTTGCGATTTGGTATAATGACAGAAAAATTAAGATTTTAAAATATAAAACTATTAGAATTATGAAAACAAAAATTATTACAATCATTTTAGTAATGTTTGCAAGTTCTTTTATAAAAGCACAGAATGTTGATATATCCGGCTTTGCAAGAACTTATGAGGGTGTAAAATTTAACGATGGCAAATTTTCAATTATTCAACAAACACTTAATGTGAATTTTGAAAAACGTGGCGAAAAGGTTATGTTTAAAGCTAATCCTATGCTATACCTTTACAATGCCGACAGTTTAAATTTCAGAATGCGAGAAGTGTATATGGATATGTATTTCAAGAATTTTGATTTACGAATCGGGAAACAACAAATAGTATGGGGAAAAGCCGACGGAGTATTTATTACCGATATTGTATCACCACTTAATCTTACCGAGTTTCTTTTACCCGATTTTGACGAGATAAGAACAGGTATAATTTCTGCTAAAATAGATTATTACATTGGCAACAGCACAATTGAGGCAATATTAATACCTCAATTTACTCCCACTACAAAACCGGCTCCCGGCTCAATTTGGTATATTCAACCTGATTTTCCGGCTCCCACTACTTTCGATTGGAGTAAAAGTAAAATAAAACCATCGCTTGAAAACAGCGAAGCATTTTTAAAATTTTCTACCATAACATCAAATATTGATTTTGACGTAATGGGAGGATACACTTGGGACGATAATCCGGCAATGCATGTACAACGACATTTCGGCATGGATACTAATTCAGTGCCTCCTAAACCTGTTCTTACAAGTTTGACAATAACTCCCGAGCATCACCGTTTGTATGTGGCAGGAGGTTCGTTCAGCACCGAAATAAAAGGATTTATTTTACGAGGCGAAGGTGCATATTACAACGGAAAGTATTTTCAAACCGAAGATATGAAAGCACAAGATGCTCTTGTGCAAAAAGACTATCTTAACTATGTTGTTGGTCTTGATTTTAGCATAGGAAGCGTAAAACTAAGCGGGCAGTTTATTCAAAAATATATTTTAAACTATGACGACAAAATGACCGATGACGAAATTAACAATATGGCTACATTTTTGGCAAGATACGATGCCATGCGTGAAACACTGCATCTTGAACTGTTTTCATATATAGGATTAACAGGCGAAGATGCTCTTATTCGTCCTAAGGTAACTTACGATTTCGACGATAGTTTTTCTATTCTTGTGGGGGCAAACATATTTGTAGGCGACAATGCCGGAATGTTCGGAAGATACGAAGACAATTCAATGGCTTATTTTAAAATTAAATACAATTTTTAATAATTATTCAAGAGGTTGTCTGAAAAATAATAAAACCAGACCTAACGTTTTTTATACAAATTACAAAATGTTATACACTTGTAAATCAAAACTATATTAAGCGAACTTGTTAGGTCTTTTTATTTAATTAAGCATCTTTCAAACAACCTCTTTTTTATAAATCTACTAACTTAAAGCATAATATCAAATATTCTTTTTGGTTCTACTGTTATTTTAACCCAAACTATGCAATAGAAAACAAAAATAGTTTTCTATTGTATAGCGATAAAGAACTACATCTATTTTGGACAATAACCAAAATGATGTATTTCTAAATCGGGGTTAACCCTTACTAA
>Ga0256845_1000321_pt1 | contig 45914 bp, 32 predicted proteins | sample RiftiametaG_FD_189101 | JGI IMG/M metagenome (GOLD analysis project Ga0256845, IMG submission 189101) | Tube worm associated microbial communities from hydrothermal vent at the East Pacific Rise, Pacific Ocean - Riftia | ecosystem: Host-associated > Annelida > Integument > Unclassified ...
TACAATGATCTTGGATGGTGTTTCTTCATGGATTCCGTCTCCAGGGTTTGTTTACCAAGTAGGTTGTTATCAGAGTACTAACCCTTCTAATAATGGCTGGGCTACGAATCCTAATTTCAACTGTTATACATTTGATATGCGGTATTATACTTTTACATGGACAGATTGGAATAAAGTAACTATTACTTTAACATAAAAAGAGTTATTCTAATAATTCATTGTTGTAAATATTCAGTGATTCCACAATTAAAATTACATCAATATTGGATATAATCTAATATTGGTGTTTTAGTTTTTTATCAAGAACTCATTATTTTATAATAATACCTTTCTAATCGTTTTTGAAAGCACCTATAATATAATCTCACAACTTAATAACACTAGCTACGCCAGGTCATTCGCCCCAGGCACTTGGCTAGGTCACAATTTTCAAAAAGCTAAAGCTTTCTAAAAATTGTAACTCATTCATGTTAGACTTAAAAAAAACGTTATATTTGAATTATAGTACACGTTCTTTATATACAGATTGAAATTTTTTTGAGTGTTTTTTTTGAAAAAAGGCGTACCAAAATTTTTTTTCGACTGAAAAAGTGCCTTAGACTATTGCCTGTTTGGTATGCTGTTGTCTATAGGTATGAATCTACAAAGGCCTATAGGTAAGGCTTCCAAGGTCAAGAGAAGGATGATGAGATTAAAAGAGAAGGAAGTAGTTATGATTTTGGTGCTAGAATGTATGATCCAAGAATTGGAAGATGGTTTTCAGTTGATAAACCAAACCAATCTCCATATGCTTTTGATTTGAGTAATCCTATTATATATATCCTGACGGTAATGATGATTTTTATTTTCTAAATGGCTATTTATGGTATCTGAAAAATGGAAAATATGTAAAGTTGTTAGATCGATTAATTGGCCTTAAATTTTATCACAGGTTATATCGCCACGTCTACCAATGTCATATTGATGTAAACTTTCACTGAAACTCCCTCCACCTATGTGGTCTTTTAAAAATCCAAAATTCATATAAGTACAACCTTCACTATGTGAATATACAACAACGCCTTGAATATAATTACCTTTTATAGTTCCATAATCATCTCTTAATATTTGCCAGTCTGAGGTAATAATTATTCGTTTTAAGTCAACTTCCCAACCTTTGTTATGTTTATAAAATTCTATTTGTTGCATCATTTGGTGTTCAATATCAGCGTCTCTAAAAGCGGCAGATGGCAATTGTTTCTTTTCAAGATCGGCCAAGGCAATTCCCTTTGAAAAATTAGTATAGCCTTCCATACCACCTGTGGCGTCATATTGAAATTCACCTTTAATAAATTCAACATGTTTCATTTCACTTTTACTATGGTTACTTACCATATTTGCATCTGTTAATGCAATTTCAAAGGTATGTTCATAAGATTCAACACGTTCTCCTAAACGTTCTGTTATAAACTCTACGCCATATTTGTACATCTCATGCTTTCCTTGTAAGGCTGGAATAACTTGAAAAATAACATAATTTAATTTTAAATCAGCTTCAGTAAGGCGCTTAACGCCTGAAGAGTTAATGATAGCTATTTCTTCTTCTAATAGGTTTTTATCCATTTTATCCATACCTATGCAAAGCTCACGGGTCACCTTACCAAAATTATCCATACTGAAGTTATGTAACTTTTCAAATGCAGCTAATTCTGTAGGTAAATAAGCAATTGCCCAAACTGCTTCTCCAGCTTTGAAAGACGTTCTTATTTTACTCGGATCTTCTTTTCCAATTTCAGGCTTTTCAGAAAAGAACACGATTTCGGTCACATGTTCTTCATGAAATTTTGAGGTTGGGTTTTTTATTAAATATTCTCGTTTTAATGGTATCGGTTCTTTTTTATCATTTAGTATAGCTTCAAATTCTAATTTAGCTGCGCTTTTTATTCCCCATTGTTTCATGGCAGATTTTAATGATTTTTTATCTCTAGCCATAACTTGTATTGAGGTTATTAATCGAGAATTATCAAAACTACAGAAGCGGATAACTCCATTTAAATCTTCAAGTCTATAATTATCACGCTTGAACTTACCTTCAAATGCATTTGCATTACTTGCGGTTGGTTTAAAAATAAAATGTTCTTGTTGATTGGCATGGTCAACTTTACTAAGTTTAATAGAACCATCTTTACGATTTAAGATAATCATTTTTTTAATTTGCCCATCACTAATTAAATAGGAACCATCTGCTATTTGAGCATATATAGTAAAATTTAAGAGTAGGAGTAAGAAGAATGCTGTACGTTTCATTTTTTTATTTTTTTGCAAATTTAATTCCCACTCCGTTCAAATACAATAGGGTAAATCGGTTATATTAATAAGTACAAAAGCTAATCTATTGGAAATACCCATATTATCCTATTTTTTGTGTGCTTTAGAACGGTTAGTTTTGTAAAAAAACAGAATGAATTATAGACGTTTAATAGCTAGTGTAATTGTAACTTTAGTGTTGATTTCTTGGGGATCTCCAAATGAAAAAAATACAAAAAACGAAAAGAAAGTACTCACTAAAAAAGAAATGATTGAAGATTATAATACCTTTCAATCTATTTATAAAAATGCAAACTCAGGTCTTTATAAGTACCACACAAAATTAGAGATTGACAGTGTATTTAGAGTAAATGAACAATTAATTACTGAAGGGCTGTCTTATCGGGAATTTTATAGTGTTATTTGGAATGTTATAGATTATACAGGTAGCTGTCATAATACGTTAAGATACCCATATGCGTTAGATGAAGAATTAAATAAGCAGAACATTTTTTTTCCACTGCCATTAAAATATATAAATGGTAAGTTATATTCAAATAGTAAAGCTAAAGGAATTTCTGTGGGGAGTGAAATTCTTTCTGTTAACACCATTTCTGGAGCTGAATTTTCAAAACGAGTGTCAAGGTATGTTAGTACAGATGGCTTTAATATGACGGGAAAATATGCCAGTATTGAAAATGACTGGTTACCATTTTATATTTATTTAGTGCTGGGAGAACAACAAGAGTTTATTATAAAGTATTTAGATAAAAAGACGAGTCAAATTAAGGAGTCTAAAGTGAAAAGTGTGACCTACACTAAATTTTATAAAAATTATCAAAACAGATTTTCGAAACCCTATGATACTAGAAAAGAGGAAGATTATACGTATAAGTATGTTGATAGCATAAAAACGGGTATTATAGAAGTCAATACATTTAACATTGGCGGACCAAAAACAGAAGGACATAAACGCTACGCTAATTTCTTAGACTCCGTATTTAGACAGTTAAAAGAAGCTAATATACCAAATCTTATGGTTGATATTAGAGGAAACGGCGGTGGAAATGATCCAAATGATTTACTTTTTTATTCTTATTTAGCTCAACGCAATTTTAGAGAAAATACAACTGCCTTTACGCTTTTTCAACACATTCCAAATGAAGTACATTATGTGTATGATGATGTAGATGAATTGAGAGAAGAGTTAGAAGAAGAACACTCAATTATGAAAGTCGGGAAATACTATCAAAATGAAACATTCAATGGATTTTGGCAGCCTAATAAAAATAAATTTGATGGAAACCTTATTGTGTTAATTGATCCATTTGTGGCTTCAGCAGGTTCATTATTTGCTAGCTTAATTAAAAGTGACGAGCGTGCACTACTAATTGGTGAAGAAACATTAGGAGGTTATTATGGACATACAGGACATATACCAGTGATTTACGAATTACCAAACTCTCATTTAAATGTAAAATTCTCAATTGTAGACATAGAGCAAGATGTTAAGCAATTACCAGATGAAAATTATGGTGATGGTGTTAAACCAGACTTTAAAGTGGTTCAAACGCTTGAAGACTTTTTAAAACATAAGGACACCCAATTAGCGTTTGCTATTGAGAAGATTAGAGTACAAAACGAAAAAAAATAAACCGATTACATCCTTAAAAAATAAACACTTTTAGATAAACAGAATCCTTTTTGTGGCTAAACAGAAAACCAACCTATTATAAATACTATCATTTAACTTATGTTCTACTTTTATTCCCTTAAAAAACCAATTGTTCTAAACCCAGAAAAATCAGAACACTTAAATCAGTTTTCTTATCATTTTAACGTGAAAGAAAGCCGTAAAGCTACTTTTTTATATAGAGAAAGAAATCTACCTAATAGAGCGTTGTTTAGATTGTTTTTTCCGAATGTAGTCGTTAAGGTTATGCGAAAAGAAAAGCATACGAATTACAAAATACGACTAGACTGGATAGGAAATATTATATTCTTTGTGGTCTTAAGTATTGCATTAGGAGAGTTTTTTATTGATAGGGTGAATTCACCGCGAGATTGGCCAATTTACTTGCCATTCATTTATTTTGGATGGTACATCTTAGTTATTAGTATTGAAGTGTATAAAACAAAAAAAATAATCACTACTTATCAACAGGCGTAACTGAGTCACCGAAATTGTAAAAGCAAAACACCTATATCAGTAATTTGATATAGGTGTTTTGTTTGTAACGTAAAAAATGTGTATCTATTCTTTAACTAACTTATAAGTTTGACGCTCTTCTTGATTAGAGAATTGTATGATGTAAACGCCATTACTATACCCATTTAGATTAAGTGTGGTAAGTTGAGAAGTTACTGGACCATTATAGACTACCTTCCCAAGTACATCAATTAGTTGTAAGTTGGTTTGTGTTAAATTGTTCTGACCAAAATCAATAGTTACGATACCATTAGTTGGATTTGGATACATAGTAATGTTGGTATTTGTTTCATTAGTAAAGTCAGTTATGGCGGCTGAATTAGTTCCACTTAACTTCATAATGTAACTATCTCTATTACCCGTTATAGCTGTTAAATTAAAGACATTAGTTCCAGGATCAAAATCTACTGTATCGTTAAATGCACCTCCAAAATAGATATTTCCGTAGGTATCCATCTCAAAATCAGAAATGTAGTCAGAGCCATGACCACCTATTGATTTAGCCCAAAGGAAATTACCATTAGTATCCATTTTTTCAACCAAAACATCACCATTACCATTCGATATAAATTGGTCTATTCCAGTCCCTAAATCAGCATCTAAAGTATCACTAAAAGTAATTCCGAGATAAATGGCTCCTAAATTATCTAAATCTATAGAATTAGCATATTCACTGCCTGTACCTGCCATTGCTTTGGCCCATACAAAATCGCCATTATTATCCAATTTTTCAATAAAAATATCAGAGTTTCCTGACGCGCTATTACTTGAAACTAGATACATTACATCCATTCCAGGATCAAAATCCAAAGTATCATAAAAGTAACCTGTAAGGTAAACATTTTCTAAACCATCAATTACCAAAGATGATGCTGTTCCATAGCCAGTGGTACCTTCAATTGCTTTTGCCCAAATGAAATTTCCGTTCTCATCTAATTTTTGAATGAACAGATTTCTGTTTTCAACAGATATTAAGGAAGTGGTATTCGCACCAGGGTCAAAATCTACGGTGTCTCCAAATTCACCAATGGCGTAAATATTTCCTTGATGGTCAATAGCAATGTCCTCCAAGTTATCTTGTTCAGTACCGCCCATTGTTTTAACCCAAACAAACTCACCATCTGTATCTAATTTTTCGATAAAACAATCGTAAAATCCACCTTCAAAAGGTTGATTAATTACCCCAGAAGTTGGATCGAAATCGGCTCCATCTTGAAAGGTACCACCAAAATAAATATTGTCTGCAGCATCTAACTCCATAGACGTTGAAGACTCATAACCAATTCCACCAATGGATTTAGCCCATATAAAATCTCCATTAGTATCTAGTTTTAGTACATAGACATCTCTTGTTCCATGAGAAGCGATATCAAAAGTACCTGCGCCTGGATCAAAGTCAACGGTGTCTACAAAATTACCGGTTATAATTATATTACCTGAGTGATCTACCTTTATTGTACTCACAAAATCATATCCAATTCCCCCAAACGACTTTGACCAAAGTACATTACCGTCCGTATCGGTTTTTTGAACATAAATATCAAAACTTCCATGTGATGTTATAAGAGGTGAATTATTTGCATCAAGAATAGTATCACGAAAAATTCCAACTGCATATAGGTTTCCTAAATCATCAACAGCTATAGAAGCGACTCGATCTGAGTCCGTTCCTTTAATGCTTCGAGCCCATTCAAAATCAACATTTTGAGATTTTACAGATAGGGTAAGTAGTGCTAACCCAAAGCTTAAGGCTAATTTTTTCATTTTTTTTACAAAAGTAGCCTGCTCCATTTAAATGTAAAATAGGGCTATTCGGGTATTTTCAATGAAAAGGCAATTTACTTATTTAATTAACTGCCATGGACTTAAATAAAAGAATGTATCCTAATTAGATAAGGTTAAAATTTAAAGCAAATTCTATCAATTCAGCATTAGAGTTAAACTTACTTTTTTTATAAATATTTTTTTTATGTTTCTCTATAGTATGCGGTGATAAAAATAGTTGATTAGCAATCTCCTTCACCGTTTTTCCTTTACAGACTAAAGTTATAACCTCTCTTTCTCGCGAACTAAAAGACGTATATAATGTGACGTGATTATCAATATAAGTTGACTTTTCTAAAATATGATTTATTTCGCCTTTAAATTCATTGACACCGGTCATTGGTGTGGTAATGCATTGAAATATATTTTTAGACAAATTTAACTTAGCACACGTAAAATAAGGTTTATAGTCTTCATTGTCTACAAGGCGTAGTCGTTGAATGTAAGTTAACACTTCATTTTCATCTTGTCTTAAAGCAAATTCCGTTAATTGAGTGACACAACGTTCTATATCTTCAGGATGCATGATTTCCATTAGAAATTCTGGGCCTATCTTTTGAATTTCTTCTAGAGATTTTCCATACATTTTACAGCCTTTTTCTTCTAAAAAAAGGAGGGTAATTGTAGAGAGGCAATTTTCATGATAAAATCCTAAAAAATCAGCTACTTGATATTGGTTGTCTTTTATCTTATGACTTAAATAAGATAAACTATTTTCAACATTATTTTTATCAATCATGAGTTTGTAAGTTTAAATTTTGAGCAGAAATTATAAAAATCAAAAAAGTTATTGACTTCCAGTTTTTTATAGATATTGATTTTATGATTTTTAATCGTATGTGTTGATATTCCTAAATCTATCGCATTTTGTGCTAAAGAGTTTCCATAGCAAAGGTATTTACAGATATCCAATTCTCTTTTGGTTAGTAAATTAAATTTATGGATGTTTAATTTTATAAAAAAGGAATTGTCGTATAAATTTAAAACTTGGTGATTGTAAAGCTCTAAATCTTGAATGGGGACGCTGATGTTCAAAATTCTGTTTTCATCAATTATTTTACCTCTGGTGTAATACAATTGTTCTTTTGAAATAGTTTTAAATTTAACACGCTGCAAAAAGGAAACGTGAGACAGTTCTTCTTTATTTTGTAAGTAATTACCGGTTAACTGAATTGCATTTTCTAAATCTGTGGCATGAACCGTTTCCTCTAGTAAACCAATCCCTTGCTGATTAATTTCGTCAAGAGGTAAATCAAAGAATTGAATAATTTTGCGGTCAGCTTCTAATAGCGAAAAATCTTGTAATGAATTAATGTGGAGGTGACACGGTAGATATTGACTGATATCTTCTATTGATTTCTCACCCATTTTGATCTGGCGTATGACTTCATCAATACTGAAAGTTTCTAACATACTTAAACTATTTTATGGTCAGTCAAATTATTATTATCGGTTTATGATTCAAATGTACGTACAAATAGTTTATTAATAGGAGTGTAAACCGTTCCTTTTGAATTGTTAGTGTTGTAGTTTGTTTATTTTTAGATGAATACACTTTGAAAATAGATCAGACGGTTTATTTAATTTTATAATACACTTATGAGTTTAGTCTATTCTTACTTCATATTAAGGTAGATCAATTGTCCTTTCCATTTAGATAATACTGATTTGGATTTAACTGTTTTAAGTTTTCCTTTCTTAAAGCTAAACTCTTTTAATACATAAGTAACGTCTACTTGCTTTTCTTTAAATCTAAACTGGTAACAGGGCACAAGAATCTTTTGATTTTTAAAACCAAAATGGATTGAGTTTAAATAGTCTCGGGTTTCAAGTGGTGCGCAAAAATAATAATAGTTATACGTAGTTTGACTTTCGGTATGACGTTTATAAAAGTCCTTGTTTATTAGATGTTGTATCGCTAATAAATTATTCTGTTTTTGAGGACTGTTTATTGTATCTATGGTCAGTATCGTATCTAAATAGCTTAATTGATAAATGGGTTTAGAGGCTATATCTTCTATTAAATAAATAACATGAGCATTGGCCTGTTTTTTATATCTAGAATGATAACAACTCATTAATGTTGGAGTAGGGTCTTGAGCGTACGTTTGAAGGGCGTATAGCCAAATAAATACTAGAGTTAATCGTTTCATTATTTAAAAAGTTACTCTACTTTTCAATTCATTTTGCCACTCCTCATAGTCTTTCACTATTACTTTATAATCGATATCTCCCGTAAGTATTAAAACGTTTTTTTGTAACCCATGTTTTCCCTGTCTAACATTTTTAATTGCATTAAATTCAAGACTAAAAATGATGTTTTTCTTTTCTACTCTTTTTTTGAGTAAGTTACCTAATAAACCTAAACCACTTACACCAGTTTTGTTTGCTTCTAAAATTAGTTTTGTTGGTGTTAAATACAATGTGCCTTGCATTAAATTGAGTTTTGATTTCAAGTACCCAATTTTTTCTTCTTTTAGTATTTTTTCAGTCATTATGTTTTAGATTTAAGAAGTAAGTAAACTAAGTGTAATTACCATTTAGGAGAATTACACCTAGTGTATTTGTCTATTTAGTTAATTGTGAGTCTTGTAGGCTTAGTACTGTGTACGTTTCAGTGTCAATGTAAACCTCTTGTTTTTCTATGGTTCCTGCAATGATCACCGTCTGTCCCTCTTCTAATACCGTAATTTCGTCTAATTTTTCTAATGGAAAAATACATTCAAAGTCATGCCCAAAATCAGGATCTGAAAATTGACTTCCTCTAAATAACACTTTAACACCCTTTATTTGGGATTCACCGTCTACATAATTAAACATTTTTACCACTTCAAATACTTCACCTGTAACGGTAACAATAGTATTGTCAATAGCTGGATTGCCTTCTTCTTCTCCAATCCAATTTTTTTGATACAACGCTTTTAATTCCATAAAAGGGTAGGTTTTAGTGTCATCTAAAACAACATGGTTTTCTGTTGCTGTATGTTCTGTACTTTGTCCATCAGTAGTATGCTCACCATTAGAATTACTGTCACATGACATTAATACTAAAACTGTCGATACATAAATAAATAATTTTTTCATATTTTTTTATGCAAAAATATGTAAATTTAATAGGACATGCCGTAGGGTGTTTCGGGTATATTGTAGTGCAATTAGTACGCTTCTAATGGTTTATATTAAGCCGGCATTTTAAATGAAACATTACGTTTTGGCTTTTCATTTTAGTGGGCATATTTACTTGAATGGGGAGTGGTGCTGGGGGATAAGAGCTTACTTTGGTAACATCATAATGAATTGAATTGATGTTTGATTGAAAAATAGAAATAAATACGTTATAAAATATTGTCGATTTATTCTGATTTGTGGACAATATGATATTTTTTTTTGGACACAAAGGTACTGTTGTCTATACTAAGCTAGTTATAATAAGAGTCACTTCTATTCCATTTTAAAGTTTTTGCAAATTTAATCTTATTTTCTATTCCAGACAAAATTAAAATCGGATTTTGATCTATTGAAGTCTGTTGTTTAACCAATAAGTAACTTTCGAAATTTGAAGTTTCAAAGTAATTTATTTCAGGATATATTTTTAAGTTTTTTACAAAATTAAGTATGATATCATAATTTTTAATTACTTTATTTACTGAATTAAACTCAATATTTAATAATTGTCCAAATTTATTAGTTCCAATATCTATACCAGAGCCAATACCTCCATTACTATCAAAAGAAGTAAAAGTATATCCTCCAATCTCTGTAATAGGTACTATGTTAGGGTAATTGAAATTATCTTGACTTATTCCTGATAAAACCAGCTCTCCTTTATCTTTAATTTTCACCCTAACAGAAATGTCTTCTAAGGTAATATCTCTATTTCCCCAAATATTAAATACTTCTACATTTTCAATGCTATTTAGTTTACTTTCGATTTGATTCATTTCCCGTTCGTAAATAAATTTCGTAAATAAATAGGGGGTAAACAGGACGAATATAATTACTCCAAGTAGTACTGATTTTTTTCTTTTCATTTTCATTACAATTCATAATTATAACGTTAAATATTTTTTATTAGTATACTAAGTTTTATGATTAGTAAAATTCAAAAAAATATAAACAAAAAAAACTCAAGTTATAAAACTTGAGTTTTTAGTAGCGAAACCGAGACTTGAACTCGGGACCTCCGGGTTATGAATCGTGAGTTTATAAACGTTTTTTCAGTGTTTACTGACTTTGTATAATACAAATATTTACTATTTGACTCAAATTTGAACATTTTGTAACTCCAAATTGTAACTCCGTTTTAAAGTTATTTTGGTGAATGGGATGACAATAACTAGGTATTTAACCTTTATTTTGTTTTTTAAGTAAGGTAATAAAGTGCTTTTGTACTATTACATATGATAAGATTACATAATGAAATACTAAGTGTTTTAGGTGCTGGAAATAGAGATTTATGCAAGTGAATTTCAGGTTTTAAAAGTTTAGGAGGATTTTTAAGTTTTTTACCTCCATAATTAAGAATCAATGTAATTTTAGGTGCGTCTCCCCCTAAAGTCGTTTTGAAGTATTTGTCTAATAAAGATGAATTCTTAATAGAAAATAGTTGAGTTTTATTTTTTTAACAATTGTTTGTTAATATGTAAAGAATTATTCTATATTTGTAAAAAAAAGTAGCTATGAAAAGAATTTTGATGACACTTATAGTGTTGGCTAGTGTGGTTTCGTATTCACAAACAGACTCAACAGACTTAACTTTATTTACATCTCCTGTTACATTAGATAATGAGTTAGATTCGCTAATTTTTGGAAATGGGGATTATGAAAATTATGAATTGGAATTTACAATCTCAGATACTGTAAATTTTGGCTCACTACATATAGAGCTTTCAGGAACAAATAATCAAGTTTTATTTAAGAAAACTTTTACACAAGCAGAATTAGTGACAGATAATTTGATAGATTCAAATTGGTTGTTTAGTATTAATTTTGGAAAGTTTGAAAGTGCTCAGTTTTATAATGTGACAATTATGAAATCAAATTATGCTGGAGTTTTTGACCCTAGTATTTCGAAAACTTATTAATAATTCAAAATTTTATCAGTATGAATATATTTAGGATCAATTTTTTGATTGTTTCAATTTTTTTGTCAGTCAATGTTTTTTCTCAAATTACAGAAACAACACTTATACTAAATGCAGATGTGCGTGGGCAAGATGCGACTGTTGGTAATGCAGGGGCACAAGAAATGAACTTTGGAGATTTTTCATATTTATACGCTTTCCATGATCAAGAGATAGTACCTATAGTTTTTAAGTCATTTCTTCAATTTGATTTAACTCATATTCCTACTAATGCAATTATTGTTGAAGCTGAATTAATCTTATCGCCTAAAGAGGTAATTGAAGAGCAAAGTTTTGATTATAATGTGAGAAGAGTAGATGGTGCGTGGCTAAATAATGAGATAACTGGAAGGAATCAAAATGATGATTTTATTAGTGATGCTATAAAGGTGATAAGCCCAAACTCAACTAGTCGGCTTTCTCATATAATTAATGTAAAAGATCATGTTCAGAATATGGTCAATTATCCGTATAATAATCATGGGTGGAAAATTTCTTTGGATAATGAAAACTTAAGTGGAGATTACGGAGTTAGTTTTTACTCTTCAAATTATACTGATGTGAGTAAACGTCCTAAATTAAGTATTAGCTATGTTTTACCTATAGAGATTGATGTAGAAGTTTCTCATTGTTCAGCTGGAAATAATGATGGTAGTGTTGATTTCACTGTAAATGGTGGGTCAGGTAATTATAATTTGTTTTTGTTTCATAAATTGGAAACTGATACTGCCTATGATGCCAAACAATCATTTGTAACTATAGATGGAGGTTCTGTGGTTGATAATTTAATTCTGGATAAGCAAGATTTAGCTCCAGGCTTATATTCATTGAGAATTCGTGACGTTCTATGGAAGAATTCTAGCTCTCACAGGAATCATAATACATTTAAGCATTTTGTCATTGGTAGAGAAGGTGAGATAACTGAAGTTAAGTTGATAAGGTATGTTTCTATTGATGCGGTTAAAATAAGTAAGAACCCTGGTTCAAACGTATTAAATTATGAAAATACTAATTATGGGCAAGGTAACTCTGCATATTTAGGTGTGTCTGCAACAGGTACTGATTCAGATAATGAAACTTGGGCTTATCGCCATGCTAGTTTAATGAATTTAAACTTAGAAATATCAAATGATTTAGAAATTAAAAAGGCAAATTTAAGACTAAATCCTTGGTCGAAATATTATCAAACCCACACATCTTCAAATAAGACAAATTTTACTGTGGCTACAACTGATTGGGATCAAACAGTAGTAACATGGAATAGTAGACCAGAAACAGATGAGAATTATAGAATTGTACTTGAAAAAACGTCAAAACCACATGGATATTCTCCGGAAAAAGATGTCGTAAATATTATTCCGTTTATTGAATATTGGCAAACCAATCCAAATTACGGTTTTGAGATGGAATTGGCTTCATATGATTATCCTACCGTATCAACTAGGGACCAAAGAAACTTATATACTAATAGTAGCTATTTTGAAATGAGCTATACAGTAAAATCAAGATTAACGCCCACATTTGATGAAGCCTCAAATAAAGGAACAATTGTAGTTGATGCGCCAGAAGGGGAATTGCCTTATACTTATTTGATAAGTGAAACTCTTTTGCCTACGTTAAGTTCTATTTGGGATTCTATTGATTCTGATGGTGGAATTGATAGTCTTTCTTTTTTTAGAGGTAAGGTAAATTCATCCAGTTTCACGTTTTCAAATTTAGAAAGCGGAAAATATTTTGTGGGTGTTTATGATAATAATGGAGAAAAAATATTTGATAATGCTGTGACACTGGCACCGGAATTAAAATTGTTAGTTAATAATGGTTTATTAATTTTAGGGGATACAATTAAAGTTGATTCATTGAATAATATTAATACTGCTTCTGGTGTTTTATTTTCACGTCTTCCTGTTACTGAAAAAACTGGTATTGAAATAGAAGTGTTAGAATTGTCTGACGGTTTCATTTTAGGCTTATCTGCTGTGGAAAGAGAGTATACGTTTTACGTAAATGATTTTGAATTTTCTATTGAAATTTCAAGTGAAGGAGTTTTAAGTTTCAAAAATGGAGCTGAAGAAATTTTTTCGAATACAGGAATTAGAGTTAATGACAGGATTAAATTAATTATAGAAGATAACGTTTTAAGTTATGAGTTAAATGATATAGTTCAGAAAGAAATATCATTAGCAGAGTATGATCAAGATGAAAATTTTAATGTTGAACTTCAATTAAAAGGTGAGGGAGGCAATTTTAAAGTTACACCTTGGTTTTATAAAGGGATACAAGTTGATAATATGGAAGTAAACAATCCAGTTTGTGGTGATGATTTTGGGAGTATTTCGATTGGAGCATCAAGTTATTACGGATACACTTTGTTTTCATGTCTTTTAGAGGATGAGAATGGTAATTCAATTTCAACAAGCTCTTACACGGCTGGTGTTGAATGGGGTTATACAAATTTAACACCAGGTACTTATACTTTGTATACGGGGTGGTCTAATAGCTCTTTTTCATATAGTTCAAGTGAAATCATTACAATTGGTTTTCCGATACAGTGGGTTAATCTTTCTAATGTTTCTCAAATTCCTAATACAATTAATACAATAGAAAAAACAGATGTGAATATTCCAAATTATGCAACAGCGAATAGTATAAATGCAATAAAGTCAAATGTTGATTATTGGATACAAACAAATTTTTTAATTAGTCCTGGTACTCCAAATGGATCAAAATTTAAACTAAGTAGCTGGAATACAGATTTTTTGATAATTAATCTTCATGTCTTAACGTCTGGGGCAAAAATGTTTTGGTTTATAAGTAACGGAAATGTAATGCCATTATCAAATTTACCGAGTAGTTATCAGGTTTCTGGGAATACAGTTGTTTTATCAGATGATATTCCACTTAGAGTTTCCCATAATGGAGCACAAAATACGTTTGATGTCACTCATAAGGGGAATATATTGGTGTCGTTCATTTCACCAACTCCTATATCAAATGATGATTTGGTTAGGGCTTACTCATGGTTAGGTAATAATACTAAAATCGAAAAAACAATAAGTTCTTTCTGTTATCCCATAGCATCAAATGAAGTGAGATTAAAAAGAATTTTAGATGGCGGTTATTATCAACTAGGAGAAGGTGTACTTAAAGTAGAGTATGATGAAGAATATAATGATGAACATTTGGAATTTAATATTTATGACAATACTTATTCTCCAACAGAAAGTTCAAATTTAAATGAAATATCTATGGCAATGCCAGTTATTTCTTATGGGGATAATCGATTACAATTTGATTTTTCATGTCCTGGAACTAATTGCTTACCACATGGCATTTATATTTTGGAAGTCATTAATGATAAAAAGGAAAAATTATATTTAAGATTTAAAAATTAAGTTATGAAGATTATATACAGTTCACTTATTATAGTATTGAGTCTCCTTTTTACATCATGTAAAACTCAAACTAATGGCTCTAAAATAGGAGTAGTCGATTTACCACTAATCTACACTTCATTTGACTATCAAAAAGAATTAAATGAAGAGTTTATTTCGATCTCAAAATTTTATGAGGGTAAGTTAGATAGTTTAGAAAGTAGTTTGTCTTTGTTAGAGTTAAATTTAAAAAATAATGAATTAATTAGTGAAGAAGATAAGAGTATAACTTTTGAAAGAGAATACCTTGACTTTGTTCAAAAGAAAGACTATTTAGCTTTCCAAAAAGATAGTATTTCAAATAGTTTTTCTGAAATAACATGGAAGCAATTAAATGGATATATTAAAAACTTTGGAGAAGAAAATGATTATGAAGTGATTGTTGGTATGCAAGGTAACGGTAATGTTATGTATGTTAAAGATAAAATAAATATTACGAATTCAATAATTGAATATGTTAATAAAGAATACAATGGAGAGTAGATATCTCTATAGATCAATTTATGTTTTCAGTTTAGTGTTAATATTGAGTTCTTGTAGCAATAGTTACACACCTAGAGAGTATAAAATCTGGATTGAATCTTCTGAGAATGGTTTTAGTAAAACTAAAGTCCTAGAAGAATTGGAATATGGAGTACAATTTCAGACTCCAGAATATAAGCTACTACAAAAATTAGGACCAGTTGATTTTTTTAAGATAACAGATGTTGAGAGTGAGTTATTGTCTTATGATTTTGATTATTCATTTTTATTTAAAATTACAAATTTAAATGGTATTCCACCTCTAAGATATAAACTTACAGATGATAAAGAGTATTATGGAAGAATTCAATATTTTAACAGTGCTATACAGAAAGATTTTTTTTTAATTGTTGAAAAAAAGGACACTTTACCATGTCTATTCGCACATTTAGAAAGAGATTTTGGTATAAGCCCAGAACTACGATTACAATTGTCTTTTGGAGATGTTGTTGAAGATAAGAATGTGCAATTATGTTATATTGATAAGTTGTATAATAATGGAATGGTAAAATTCACACTTAATTGGAAAGATTTAAAAGAATTACCAAAATTAATAAAAGGATAAGATGATATTAAAGATTCGAAATAGTTACTTTACAAGAGGCTTTGCCTTGTTATTAATCATTAATTTACTGGCCGAAATTATTCAACCTACTGTAGTTATGGCCTTAACAGGAGGACCATCTCAACCTGAAGTTCAAGGGTTTACACCTATAGGTACTTCAGAGAATGTAGATTTATCTTCAGGAGCATTTAATTATAATATTCCATTGATTGATGTGGGGGGCTATCCAATAAATATGAGTTATTCTTCTGGAGTAACAATGGATCAAGAAGCATCTTGGGTTGGCCTTGGTTGGAGTTTAAATCCAGGAGTTGTTAATAGAAATATGCGTGGTATTCCAGATGATTTTAAAGGTGATCAAATCGTCAAAGAATTTAATATGAAACCAAATGTTTCTGCAGGTGTAAGTGGATCTTTAGGAGCAGAATTGTTTGGATTAGAATCAGGTAGTTTTTCAGGAAGTTTGAGCTTTGGAATGGGGATTAATTGGAATAGTTATGACGGATACGGTTTTTCAATGACGCTTTCTCCTAGTTTTGATTTTTCTAAAACTTCTGGAGATGGCAGCGGCAATACATCAGAATTAGGTTTAGGTGTTGGTTTAACAGCTTCAGATGATGGATTGAATATTAATCCTAGTTTATCATTAGGCTCAAAAGAAAAAGATTCAAAATCGTCAGATGTAGACGTAACTAAAAGTGTAGGCGTAACGCTTCCTTTTCATTCTAGAGGTGGGTTTACAGGAGTTTCAGTTAATTGTTCAGTTTCCAATACAAAAAAAGATGAAGAAGGATTAGATAAAGTAATCGTAAATTCAAAAGGTACAAAACGTGCTGGTGGAATAGGTTCAACTATTAGTATGGTAAGTAATACGTATATACCTATGGTAGAATTTCCAAAAATTAATGGAGGCGTATCATTTTCAGGTAAGCTAGGAATTGATTTTTTTGGTTTAGATGGAACGGTTAGTTTTTCTGGCTATTATGCGCGTCAAACGTTAAAATATAAAATAGAGGCATTACCAGCTTATGGGTACTTAAATTCACAGGAAGGTCAAAACATTAAAAAAGTAATACATGATTTTAATAGAGAAAAAGACGTGTCTTACACAAAAGGAACACCTAACCTTCCTTTAACAAATTACACTTATGATGTTTATACAGCTTCAGGTCAAGGTGTAGGAGGGATGTTTAGACCTTTTAGATCTGATATTGGTCATATGTATGATAGTAAGGTATCTAGTGAAGGAATTGATGGCTCACTAGGATTGGAATTTGGTTCAGGTAATTTGATAAAAGGCGGAGTTGATGTTGATGTGAATTTTTCAGGGTCTTATACTAAGAAATGGGATAATGGGCATAATAAAGCAAAAAATGTTTTCAAATTTTCAAACTTTCAAAATGGTAGCGACTTAGAGCCTGTTTATTATAAACAAGTCGGTGAATTAGCTGTTGATGAAGATCCTTTATTTGAAAACATGAAAAGTTTTGATCCCGTGGCGATTAAGCTTAAACATACTTTTGGAATTCAGATAGAAGCTATGAAAACTTTATTTAGTGATACGGAAGATAATATTACAATAGATTTTCAAACAAAAAGAGCGAGTCGTTCTAAAAGAAATACTTTGTTCTCAACTTTAACAGTAAAAGAAGCTGTTTCATTTGGTATACCAACAGGTCATATTGGTACGAAATATCCAGCATTGGATCATCACACTGGTGAAATTACGGTGACTAGAAATGATGGTGTTCGTTATGTATATGGTATTGCAGCGTATAATACACTACAAAAAGAAACAACGTTTAATGTTGGGCAAGCTTCAGAAGTATCAGGGTTAGTAACTTATGAAGATGGAGATAATTCATCTAGTAATTCAAAAGGGATAGATCATTTTTATAGTAATACAACATTACCACCATTTGCTCATTCGTATTTATTAACTTCTGTTTTGTCTCCTGATTATGTTGATAGAGAGAATGATGGAATTACACCAGATGATTATGGAACGTATACAAAGTTTATATACAAAAAGAAACATAGTGAATATAAGTGGAGGGTACCTTATGCAAAAAATTCAGCAAATTATAATGAGGGGTTACGAACCATGGCTAAGGACAATAAAGGAAGTTATGTGTATGGTAAAAAAGAAATTTGGTATTTGGAAAAAATTGAAACCAAAACACATGTTGGAATATTTCATACTTTAGATAATAGAGAAGATTCATATGATGTTGCAGATGAAAATGGAGGGACAGGATCTAATAGAATGAGTAAATTGGATAAAATATCGTTATATGCTAAGCCTGATTATGATTTGCAAATTTCAAATGCAAGTCACATTGCAACACCAATAAAAGAAGTTCATTTCGAATACGATTATTATTTATGCCCAGGGGTTGATAATAATGTAGATAATGGAGAAGTTGGTGATGGAAAATTGACGTTAAGAGAAGTGTATTTTACGTATGGTCATTCAATGAAAGGTAAATTAAGTGCCTATAATTTTAAATATGGAGATACGAATGGAGATGGTATTGAGGATGCAAATGGAAATAAGGCGTATGATTTAAAAGCGCATAATATGTGGGGGAATTATAAACCAAACGGTACAAATCCTAATAACGCTGAATTTCCTTATGTTGACCAAAATAAAGACAATGAAGCTATTTATTCATCACAATGGCATTTAACTAATATTGTATTGCCTTCAGGAAGTGAAATGAGAGTTAATTACGAAAGTAACGATTATTTAAATGTTCAAAATAAACAAGCTATGCAGTTTTTAAATGTTGTAGGCTGTAGTCAAAATGAACCTATAAGTATAAATAATTTATCAGATTTAAGTGATGATTTATGGGGAAGTGCAAATAACGCAGGTGTTATAGATGAACATTTATGGACAGTTGTTAAAATTCCTGAAGAATTGCAAGGAGAAATATGGACTGAACTGATGTTTAAAAATCGATTCCTTATACCATTAGGTAATGAACCTATACGATTTAATTATTTAATGAATTTGTCGGTAGATGGATTAAATCCGAGTTTATCTGAATATGTATCAGGCTATGCAACTATTGATGAATCAGCTGATTATGATAATTCGGGGGTGATAAGCATTGCAGGAGTGCAATATGGGTATTTTAAATTTAACCCAGTGACAGAAGAAAATTCAAGTATGTTTAACCCTCCATTAGACTCACATCCAATAGCTAAATCGGCTTGGCAATGGGTAAGAATGAATAATCCTCATTTAGCTTACGATCAAAATGGAGGTACATTTGATGATGACCCTGATGCTACAAGTATTATAGAAGCTATGGCAGCCTCAGTTAATTCATTTGCAGAAGTATTTAATGGACCAAATGGCTTCATTAGAAATAAAGGAATGGGTAAAAAATTTAATACCAATTTAAGTTGGGTTAGATTACCATATGCTGGAGAAGGAAAACTTGGAGGAGGTACTAGAGTTAAAAAAGTCGAATTATTGGATCAATGGGAAATAATGTCAGACGGGACAGCTGCAGGAGATCGATTTGGACAAGTTTATACGTATGAACTTAAGGACGGTAAATCTAGTGGTGTGGCAACGTTTGAGCCTTTGTCAAGTAAAGAAAATGCAATAATTCAACCACATTCATATACAACAAAACGATTTGGCGTATCAGATGAAAAATATATGTTAGAAAAACCTTATGGTTTATCATTTTTCCCCTCTCCAAAAATTACGTATTCAAGAGTTGAAGTTAAAAGTTTAGATAAAGAATATGGTGCTGTTTCTTCAAGGAATAGAACAGGAAAAGTAGTGACTTCATTTTTCACAACAAAGGACTTTCCAACAGTAGTTAGACAAACTAAAATTGATAAAAAACCATTTTCACCAGGTTTAATTACTTCACTTCTTAAATTGAATGTAAGAGAACATGCAACGGTTAGTCAAGGTTATGTAGTGGAGTTAAATGATATGGATGGGAAAATGAAATCCCAAGAAGTATATGCCGAAAATAATCCATCTCCAATAAGTGGAGTTATTTATAGATATGGTATGGCGAATGAAACACAAAATTATTCTAATGGTACTTCTGGTGATCCGTTTGAGAATGTTGTAGTTGAAGAAAGTAAATTAAATAATAAAGTGTTAACTATTTCACCAGATGGAACGGTTGAAGAAAACTTGATAGGAATTGAGTCTGATGTTATAACTGATTTTAGACAAATGAGATCCGAAAATATTTCAGGTGGAGTTGATGGTAATTTAGCCACTTTTTTGGCAAGTATAGCGCCAATTCCTGTTCCGACTTTATTACCAACATTTAGTAGACAAAATACAATATTTAGATCCGCAGTAACAACAAAAGTTATTAATAGATATGGTATTTTAAGAGAAACTGTTGCGTTTGATAACGGAGCTAGTGTGTCTACAGAAAATATAGCATGGGATAGTGAAACAGGATCAGTACTATTAACCAAAACAAAAAATGAGTTTGGAGATGCGTTTTATGCCATGAATTTCCCTGCACATTGGACGTATGAAAGAATGGGACAAGCCTATAAAAACATTAACCTTGTCACATCATCTATAACACAAAATTCAAGTACTGGCTATTGTTCTGGTGCCGGAGTTGAAGACTTAGTAAAGGGTGATGAATTAATTGTTACAACTGGTAATACCACTCAAAAGGGGTGGGTGTTAAAGAAAAATCTTAGTGGTAGTACTGCCTATTTAATTGATGCTGATGGGAATACATTAACTATTTCAGGAGTTTCAACAGCAAAAGTGGTAAGATCAGGTAGGCGAAATATGCATGATACCTCAGTTGGTCAATTAACAATGAAAACAAACCCAATAAGAGATAATGATGCTACTGCCGCAATAACAACCTTAAGAGATGATTCATTTAATGCTTCAATTCCTTCAAGTGAAGTGATTTCAGCTTCTGCTACTGAATTTTCAGAAGATTGGGGATTGCAATGTGGTGTTTTAAAAGTTATTCCAGGAAATTGTGTCTGTACACCGTCTCAAGTAGGAACTGATTTTTTTAATTTAATTAATACATTAATTGATGATAATGTTATAATGCAAGGAAATGGGAATTCAGGTTATGTAAATACGCATGTTAATAATACAGGGGACGTTACTGGAAATGGTATAGATTTGAGTTCTATTCCTGAGTATACAGGTTCTTTATTACCTTCTTCAATTCCATCTAATTATTTAGGTGATTTATATGTTTATGCTCCTATTAATAGCATAAATCCAGCCTACAATAATGATCAGGTTAGTTTTACGTTTGGACCTAATTATGAGTGGGTTTGTAATATAGTTTTAACTGCTGAAAACTGGTCAGAGAATTATTCTGCGAGTTTTGCTTTTTATAATTCTTTGGCAAGTTCGATTTATTCGAATACTATTAGTTTTCAGAATTTACAATTGTCAGGGGATGCTTGTGATGGGGTAGCAACTATTGATATGCTTTATGGAAATCATCCAGGTATACAAGGTGTAGTAACTTTCAAAATTACTTCAACATGTTTTGATTTTTTTGATTGCATAAGTTCACCAGATCAAACTGAAGTTTGTGGATTAAACCCAGGGGATATTGTAAATCCATTTAGAGAGAACATCCAAGGTAATTGGCGCCCGTTCAGAGGGTACACTAAATTAGGAGAAAGGAATCAAATAGATTTTACTAATGTAAACGGTTTACAGACGGCTAATACAAGAACACAAGGGAGCTATAAAAATTTCGATTATTTTTGGAAATATAATACGTCTCCAACAGCTGAATATAAAAATTGGAAAGCTACGCCTGCTAATTGGACATGGACATCTACTATTACGCCTTATAGAGGGTATGATCAAGATGGGATGGAAAGAGAGAATATGGATGCCTTGTACAGGTTTTCTTCATCCATTAATGGGTACGCTAATACATTACCAATTGCAGTGTCTGCAAATGCTACGTATCGTCAAATAGCTTATGATGGCTTTGAAGATTATGACTTTTACACACCGGATGAATGTGAAAAACGACATTTTGCTTTTGATAATGTGACATTGTCAAAATTAGAATCTCATACAGGAAGATACTCTTTAGAACTAGGTAATGCTCAGGAAGCTGTAATTTCAAGGCGTTTAATTACTGAAGCGCCAGATGTAGATGCGAAAGAAGCACCATATTTAGTTAGAGACTGTGAATGTCAAGGTACATTTGGACCAGAAACTTACAATGTTCAACAATTTGAAAAAAATGGTGTAGAAGTCGCTGAGGATAAAAAGTATGTTATATCCTATTGGATAAAAAGGCCAAATGTGTCAAACTTAACAAACGAATACTTTAATGCTGACCTTGAAGTATCAACAGATGTGGGCTCACTTAACTTAAATAATTTAAGAAAATCAAACATCATTGATGGTTGGCAAAAAATTGAACATACGTTTATCATACCAGGAGATATTACGGCGAATTCAACAAAGTCAATTAGTATTAAATTTAGTAATCAAGAGGGGAATAAGTTATTTATTGATGACATACGCATACAGCCTTTTAATAGTGCTATGAAAACCTATGTGTATGATCCAATTTCATTCAGATTAATGGCTGAGCTTGATGATAATAATTTTGCTACTTTATATGAGTATGATGAAGAGGGAAGCTTAATTCGTATTAAAAAAGAAACAGCAAAAGGAATAATGACAATCCAGGAATCTAGAAACGGAATAATTAAGAAAAAATTAATTCAGTAATACAAACAGGATATGAAAATCAGATACTTATTACTACTGTTAGTCCCATTTTTGGTTAGTTTAGACTTACCCGAAAATTTATTAAAGGAATTAAAAGAAATTAAAGAATCTTTTAATTATGAAGTAGCTACAATGAATTTAAAATATAATGTGTACAAGCAATCAGACGGTAAATTATTAGAATCTAAAACTGCATATTATGAATGTTCAGCAAATAACTACCTGTATGAATTGGATAATATTAAAATGATTCAAAATACAGAGTGGAATGTATATATAGATTCAAAAGATAAAATAGTTATCGTCAAAGAAGCGACCATTAATACTGGGGAAGAATTTATGAAGTTTGATGTGGCCATTAATGGTATTGAATCTGTATCTAAAAAAGAAATAAATGGACTTTTTTCTTATTCATTAAAATTTAAAGACCCAGTGTCAAAAATATATAGTCAAATGCAAGTTTATACTTCTAAGTCTTTACAACCTAAAAAAATTGTGATGGATTATGCTTATGAAACAGAGCATGTTAAGTCAAATGGAGACGTGATTAATGATAAGTTAAGATTTGAAATTCTATATAAATCGATTAAAAAAGTATCTAAAAGTAGTTTTAAGACATCCCATATTTTAGAAAAAGAGAGTGAAGACTTTAAATTAATTGGTGATTACTCTAATTATAAATTATTTGATTTAAGATTACATAAATAAAACATTACATATTATGCAAAAATTATTACTATTTCTACTTTTGTTTTCAAGTACTGTTTTATACGGTGCTGATGAACGATTTACCACTAGAGTTAATGCTTTTGATGAACCAATAGTAGTTGGTACTTCATTGGAAATTGAGGATGATAAATACTTTGAAGTATTAGCTAACAATTCAAATTTCATGATTGGCAATGTTAGTTGCTTTATTAAGATGGGACTGGAAGAAGGAATTACGTCATTGAATGTTCCTTCTTTTGATATGATTATTAATGTTGAAGTTACTGGTTATAATTCTTCAGGATCAACTATTTTAGGAACATTTCCGTTACATTTATTATATAGTCAAGCAGCGGGTGGAGTGACTATTATTGAAGATATTTATTTAGCAAGTCATAAAATTGATGGTTACCATAAATTAGAAGCTAAAGTGGATGGTATAGTTAATAATTTAGGATCGTCTATTGTTATTCCGGAAAATGTGTTTTTTGAACTAGAATTAGTTGTAGACAGATATTATTTTTTAGAAGAGAACTCAAGTTTAGAGGCTGATTTTGAATTAGGATATGAGTTTTTAAACAAGGATGTTGACAGTGATGATGATGAGTTAAATTTTTATTGGACCTATATTAAAGGAGCTGAATACTATGAATTAGAATGGGTACATATTAATAATTATGAAGGAACAATTGATGCTTCTTTTGTGACAGAAACTAAATCTGCATCTAATGTTGATTTTATAGAAAATGAGTTTAAGTATAATAGTACAAGAATTCGAACAAGTAAGCAATTCTATAATATTCCATTAATTTTTGATAAAGGATTTATAGTCTATAGGTTAAGACCTGTAGGGATTTGGGACAATGAAGATGATAATACAGTAGCAGACAATGAAGTGTTTGGTAAATGGAGTACGTGGGTTCCGTTATCAAATACGCTATTAGATACTAGAAAAAAAGTATCTCATTTCCCTCATTATATCAATATAGATAAAGAACATGAAGAAAAAATAAATTGGCAATTTAAATCTGTATTTGCAGAAGGCGGAAAAAAGAAAGATGTTGTTACCTATTTTGATGGTTCCTTACGAACACGTCAAACGGCAACAAAAATTAGTAGTAATGACAAAGTAATTGTAGGAGAAACTATTTATGATGCAGAGGGGCGTGGAGCAGTAACTATATTGCCCGTACCAACACGAACTAACGGAAATAACACACCAGATGCTTTAGGTTTTCATCCAAGTTTTAATAATAATACATCAGGTACAGCTTATAGTTTATTAGATTTTGATGTTGAAGTGCCTACATCTACTTCTTGTGGAGTAATCTTGCCAGGTGCCTTGAATAATTCTGGAGCTGGTTTGTATTATGGAAACAATGTGGGGGTTGAAAATAATTGGCAGGATCATATCGCAGATGCTGGAGGTTATCCATTTGTACAAACTGATTATATGCCTGATAATACAGGTCGAATTCGTAGTCAAAGTGGAGTCGGAATACAACATGCTTTAAGTTCACATCATGAAACTGTTTATATGTATAGTCAGCCCTATCAAGAAGAGTTAGATAGACTTTTTGGAACAAATGTTGGCTATAAAAGTAGGTATAAAAAAAATTTAGTGATTGATGCCAATGGACAAATTAGTGTGTCTTATTTAGACCCTTTTGGAAGAGTAATAGCTACAGCATTGGTTGGTATATCTCCGTCAAATATGACTGGTTTGGTTGATGGTTCATCAACCCCATTGTCAAACACTTCCTCAACGTTAAGAGTTGATCTATTATCAAAAGTGTATGCTTTAGATGTTGATAATACTAATGATGATAATCAAAGAATGTCTTCAAGTTACTTTGGTAATATTGAGGATGAATTAGTTTTTTCATCACAACAAGTTGTTTATCAAGATAACAGTGAATTAAAGTACAAATATACAGCTGACAGTAAGTCTTTTGTAGGCTGTTCGGGAGATTTATATCCCTATAAGTATGATTTAAATATTACATTAGTTGACAATTGTGGAGTTGAAAAATTAACTGTACCTCTAAACAATGTGTTAATTGATGGTTCTATAGCTAGTTATGGAACAGCGGACTTTATCAATGATGCTATAGATGGTGCTGATGGATTAAAAGGAGTTGATTTAGAAATAGGTACCTATACAATAGAAAAGAAATTAGCAATAAATAAGAATGCAGTAAGTACTTATGCCGCGCAAAATATTGTTGATGGTCAAGCAGCAGGATGTATTAAAACACTAGTAGATTTCACAAATTTAATAGTTGGAGAAATAGATTTTTCAGGATGTGACATGACCTGTGATGAATGTATCGTAAATTTAGGGAGTGAATCAGATTATATAGCTTATAGAAAGTTAGATTTTGAGTGGACCACCTTAACTTCTTCAGAGCAAAATACATTAATAGCTGAATTTGTTTCAGAATATTCTGTTTTAATCGCAGAATGTGATGATTTGTGTGACACAGGAGAAGTAACGTATTGTGAAGTGTTAAGAGAGCAAATGTTATTGGATGTAAGTCCCCATGGACAATATGGAGCTATAGACAACGATATGTCATTATCTGTTTTTTCATTAACAAATCAATTACCAGCGACTTCCACTGCAGTTAACTGGCAAAATCCATCAACTCATTATATAAATTCGAATGGACAAACAGCAAAAGTTATTATTTCAACTATATTAGGAGTAAATTCTCCAGCCATTCAAAGTGGCGTAACAACAACTATTGACCCTAGTACTGGAGAATATTACGTTTTCCCAGAAGATTTAGTTAATCTTTCTGATTTTTTAGAAGAATGGGATATTACTTGGGCAGCCTCTTTATTAGAAGCCCATCCTGAGTTTTGTTATTTGGGATGGTGCTCAGGAGCATCTGAAATGGCTTCTACAAATAGTGTTAATTCAGTAAATTATACAACAGAAGAGTTTGATAATAAGTTAATTTCAATACTGACTTATGATGATGCCATGAATGGTGCCATGAATGATTTAGGAATGAATTTAACGGATTTAGCTAATCTTTTTAGTTCAGATCCTTTTTTCTTAAATACATCAAGTACTTTTTTACCAAGTAGTGCACTTAGAGAAGCACCGTTTACGGATAATCAGGTTATTGGTTCTACATCTATTTCTTTGTGGGAATTAGCAGTTTATATAGTAAAGTATAGTAATTACTTTGGTAATTCTCCAGCAGTTTTAGATTTTAATGTTTCATTATTATCTACGGATGATAAAAATCAAATTTGGAATAGTTTTAAAATGTTATACTTATCAGAGAAACAAAAATTTTATCAAGATTGGGCACATGAGTATGCTGTTATTGAAGGATGTTATAACGGATGTATAGGTTCAGAAGCATATAATCCTTTTGAGTATGATTTTGCAACTAATAACATAACTAATTCTAATTTACCATGTTCTAGTCCAAATGCATATCTATTTGCTGACAAGGAACCTAGGTTTTTCGGAATCAATACAGTAATGGATCAAACTTTTGGAACTACGATAAACGATATGGTAGATAATGTTAATTCTGGAATTTATGATGGTACAGGAATTTGTCCGCAAGGGTTTGAATTAATTAACTTTTTAAAAGGTATTGCAAATGAGGGTAATATTGTTCAGCCTACACAGTTCTCATTAAATGGCAAGCCATACTTTGGTGTACAATTGTATGCAGGTTTAGGTGGTTCTATTGATCCCGATTTTTCGTTTGTTAATAATTCAGTAGAAGACTTAATGTATTCTACTACGCTTTCAGGAGTTAACAATACTGTTCTAAATATTGATATTGATAATAATGATGTGTTAGCGCCTAATTCATGTCAAGACATTTCATTAACGCTTCCAATTTATTCGAGTGCTACAACGGGTAATTATACGTGGTCAAATTATGGTCCAACTGGTTCTTGGGAAATAATTGATTTCCAGAGTTTTTATTATGTAGATCAATCCCCTATGGAAACGTATAACTTCCAAATTATAGCAATAGTTCAAGACCCTTCTAATTTAAGTGCAGGTATTCAAGAAGTTTTACTTAATGGTTCCACTTGTCTAATGGTTGGGCAGTGTGAAGTGAATGGTGAAACTGGGGATCCTATTGCAGGTGCAGTTGGAGCAATTCAAGAAAGTTGTGAATTACATGAAGAAGCAGTGGCAATGGTTGAAATGTTTAATTATATGTTGATAGATAATGGTACAACGACACCTTACTTTTTTACAGACAATTTAAACTTGCCATCATCACCTGTAAATACGCTGTTAACACCGGGTGCATATCAATTTTTGGATTGGTATGCGTCTATTCCAAATACGTCAAGTAACTTTACTTGGAATATTTCATCAGTTGGAAATCAACGTACAATAGACATAACAGGTGGTCCGAATGGATATTATAAAATAATACTAGATGATTTACCCATACACGTTCAAGCTTTTACTGGTTTAACAGCTTTTCAAGCTCCAAATTTTAAATTAAATTATGTAACCACTAATGGTACTGTTGGAGAAACAGATGGTTCAATACTATTTATAGCAAGTTCAACTTATACAAATGTGGCATTAGGTTTATGTGGCGATTGTAATTCAGAGGAAGTGCAAACAACGTTTGAATTGGGACAATTTATTGAAGAATTAATTACGAATGGCTCTACCGCAGCTGTTCCTGATGAGCTTATTAATTATTTTGGATTGGAAGGTGAAGAGTCCAATGTGTCAATTTCACAACCAACAATTGAGGGCGTAAATTATACTTATTCATTACTGCATAATACCAATAAAATAGCAGATTTCAGACTATTCCCTTCTGATGGAACAACTGATATAGCAGCATTAAACATTTTAAGAGTTAATAAATTTGAAGGAAATATACATAAAGGACCAGGTTATTTTGAAATGGAATTTTTACAAGTTAATCAAGAATATGTTCAAATTGAGGGAGAAAGCCCAGTCCCTGTTGTGCCCTGTCCGTGTACAGATCAGATAGATCAACCAATGACTTGTACGAGTGCTTATGATTACTATTTAACAGAAATGGCCACAATAAATATAACGGCAAATCCTGATTTAAATCTTGTTTCTCAGGCAGACTTTTGTCTGTTAGATTATCAACTATATTTAGAATCATTTTTAACACTAGTGAGTAATGGTATATCATCCGGTTATTCAAGTTCTGATATAAATGATTGGCCATCAGGTTATGCGCTTTCTACAGATCCATTTTCAGGTTATATTATAGAAATGAAGAATATTCCTAATTATTTGAGTTATGATTCATATTTATATGCTCTACCTATTGGAGTAACACCATTATCCTCTTCTGAATTTGAAGATGTCGCTTACTGTGAACCTTGTCAAAGATTGTTTGAACTACATAATCCAACAAATATAAGTATAGACCAGTTTTGTGGAACAATAACACCTGGGTGTAATGAAAATCCTGGTTCAAATATTGATTTATGGGATGATTACACATGGGTATATAGTAATAATTGTCAAGAAGAGTTGATTGAAACTGCTGGGTTAAATGCAATTAATCAATATCAAGACTATATTGATATGGTTGAACAAGAGTTTATTACGAATTACATTAATGGAGCCATGGAAGATGTTGTAGAAACATTTGAATTAGAAGCACCAGATAATGAATATAATTATACATTATATTATTATGACCAAGCAGGTAATTTAATTAGAACCGTGCCGCCAAATGGAGTAAGTCGTATAAATTCAACAACAGAATTACAAAACATTAAAGAAGAGCGTTTTAATGAAACAACAAGTACTTTTGACCCAATACATGGTTATTTAACGTCTTATAGTTATAATGCCTTAAACCAATTGGTTTATCAAAGAACGCCAGATGGAGGAGATAGCCGTTTTTGGTATGATGGACTAGGTCGATTAGTAGCCTCTCAAAATGCAGAACAAAAAAATAGTAATGCCTATAGCTATACAAAGTTTGATGGCTTAGGTCGAATTGTAGAAGTCGGAGAAATTCATCCCACTTCAGGTATGAATGCAGATGGAAGCCCATCAATAGATTTAGATGATTTTTCATACCCTGATAATTGGAGTTTAAATAGATTTGAAATAACAAGAACGTATTATGACAGGACTCTTATTACAAACACAGAAAGTTTAAATTTGAGAAATAGAATAGGTTCGGTAACATTTATAGATCACTATGTGACAGATGAAGATATGTATCAATCAGCATATCATTATTCTTATGATATTCATGGTAACGTAAAGAAAATGACACAAGAAATTAGACGATCAGAAAATAATCAGGCGTCTAGTTTTGTAAGTGTTGTAGAGTATGAGTATGATTTAGTAAGTGGAAACGTTAAAAAGGTATTATATAACCAAGGCCGATTGGATCAATTTTTCCATAAATATGAATATGATGCTGATAATAGAATAACACGAGTTTTTACGTCAGATGATAATGTAAACTGGCATTCAGACTCAAAGTATTTTTATTATGATCATGGGCCACTAGCAAGAACGGAAGTGGGTAACGACAAAGTGCAAGGAACAGATTATGCTTATACAATAAATGGTTGGTTAAAGTCAGTAAATGGTGTAAAAATTGATCCTAAAACTGAAATGGGTAAAGATTCAAGAATGTTGCCATCTAATTTAAATCGTAATGTTGGAAAAGATGCATTTGGATTTGCTTTAAATTATAATGATAATGATTATTCTGCTAGAACAGCAAATGGGTCACTTTTTATGGATGGCTTACAGGCAGCATTACCTACTGCAGGGCAAGGCTTGTTTAATGGTAATATTGCTCAAATGGCAACAGCCTTGGTAAACACAGATGAAGAGTTAATTGATTTAATAGCAAATGATTATCAATACGATCAATTGAATAGAATAAAAAAAATGGACTCTTGGAAAGTTGTAGTACCAGCTAACACAACTGAAGTTATTACGAATTATAGCTATTCAAATACAAGTTCACAGTCAGTTAATAATACACAGTACAGCTATGACCATAATGGTAATTTATTAACCCTAAGTAGAAAGGATAATATAGGAAATACAATAGATGATTTTGAATATTTTTATGATCAAATAAGTGGAGCAGAAGTTAGTGGGGCGTCTGTGTTTAACAATACGGCTATGACAAATAGATTGGATCATGTTGTTGATCATAATGGAGCAGCAACTATTGGTGATATTGGTAATACACAGTTATCTAATAATTACGAATACAATGACATTGGGCAGTTAACAAAAGATGTAGATGAAGGAATTTCTAGTATAGAGTGGACAGTTACCGGGAAAGTTAAAAAAATCACAAGAAGTGCAGGAAGTACACTTGACGATATGGAGTTTATTTATGACCCCATGGGGATAAGAGTTGCAAAAATAGTTAAACCACGTACAACTGCTGGTAATCCATCAAATGAAAACGCTTGGATTTATAGTTTATATACAGTTGATGCTTCTGGAAACACAATGGGAGTTTATGAAAAGAAACATACTTTTCCTGTATCTCAAAATTATAATGTAAATGAGCAATATAGTTTAAAAGAACTAATGATATACGGGAGTTCACGAACTGGATTATTGAATAAAGATATTATTGTAGCAAATAGATTAAGTACAGTAGTGCCTAATTCTGCTGGATCACATTATAACTCAGATGGTTCGTTTTATGATATCTCTACAATCATCAGTGGCGGCTTTACAAACTCTTCTGCTGTTGTTTATGAAACAAATATTTCAACAACAGACTTTGAAAAACGAGTAGGTAAGCGTTACTATGAAATGAAAAATCACTTAGGAAATGTTTTAAGTGTTTTGTCAGATAAAAAATTAGTTGTAGATTTAACAGGTAACTTAAACGTGGATTACATGAAACCGGATGTATTATCTTATTCAGACTATTACCCGTTTGGTATGCTGTTGCCTAATAGGCATGAATCTAGTAATGAGTATCGTTACGGCTTCAATGGACAAGAAAAAGATGATGAAATAGCAGGAGAAGGAAATAGTTATACTGCTGAGTTTTGGCAATATGATCCTCGAATCGGTAGAAGATGGAACATTGATCCAATTGTAAAAACTCATGAAAGCCCTTATGTTGCATTTGCAAATAATCCAATATGGTTCAGTGATGTTGATGGTGCTGACACATTGAAAATGCATTTAATTGAAACTCCTAGTCCAAATGATAAAAAGTATATTTTATTTAAAGTTTCTTTTAGTCATATACAAGATGGAGTTGAATCAATTGTTACAACAAGTAAGCCTATATATTTTGGGATGCCTCGAAATGAATGGGAGAAAAAAGGAAATACTCAACCATTGAATACTGATATTTCGTTAATATATGAAACAGGTAATGCAATGGGTCAATTATATAGTAAGGCATGGAATGAAAATGTGATCCGTATAAAAGGAGATGTTCAATATTTTCATCCAGCTTCTGATTTAGAAATGTCAAAAGGTTGTTTTTTGAGTTCTGATTATCCAATATATAAAGATTTGGGTACTTGGACTGATGATGCTGGTGTTTCTCATGCGTCAAATGATATGCAAACTTCAGCAACTTTAGGTTCAGATATCGTATCTAAATCTAATCTAGCTATTGTTAGAGGTGTATATGATGAGGCTAAGGCAGTAAATAATGATGCTACTTTTGACTTTTTTCTTAATATGGGAACAGTTGCAACATCAAGAGGGGAGACTATTCAAAAAATGAAAGGTCCAGCAATAAAACCGATACCAACTAAAAAACTTAATGCAACAAGCTTAGATTAAAATTAATTGATAAAAGTAAAGTTTCAGTTAAGCGTGAAGTTGAAGATATTTAATATGAATAAAAATGATATGAACTTAGAATAATATGAAATTTACAAGAATTTACTTAGTCTTAATAGTTTTTTTATTTTTGTCTATCACAAATAAGTGTCCAAAAAATAAATACTTACCATTTACTAGAAGTCTTCCTTTTGACTTAAAAGATATAATAGAAAAAGATACGTTGATATTAGATGTAAGGGAATTTATTTTATCGGATACAATAACGAACACGGTTTTGATTTATAATTATGGGTTTAATTCAGATGTTAGAGCTGAAAAAGGTAAAATTTACATTAATCAATATGTTGTTCTTAGGACGAAAGGCAATTTAAATAGTGAAAAAGAAATTAAGTTTTATTTTTCTAAGTATGTTATAAGTTCTTTTTCTGAAAAATACTGTATTGAAAGGGTAGATGATATAAATTATAATGATTTTTTACTAAGAATAAGAGTAGATGAGTTAGATTCCAATTCTGTTGAAAAATATTACTTTTTAGGTTGTTTTGGAGAGGACTCTGAAAGGAGTTATGAGTTATTTAAGAAGTGTGATAATATGTTTAGTCATGAATTTGATAGACAATTATTTTACCAAGGTATAACAAGTCATCGTCGTAGATATTATAATCCTACTCTATTAAAGAAAAGAAAGGGCGTTAATGATTGTGTAAAAAGTAAAAGTAATCTGCAAAATGATACTTTTGACAAAAAATAGAATTTACAAATATTAATAAAACAGAAAAGCTATTTTAACTGGTAGCTTTTTTTTTGTTTTAACTGAAAGCTTGTTTTATAATTGCACACTCTATACGATTCCGTAACAAGAAAAAGCATTGCTTTTGAAGATAAAGCGTTAGCGCAAAGATGCACCAATATTGGGTAATGTCCCAAATGGCACTTTTGACGATAAATAGAAATTTTTAATTGATATTCAGTGAGTTATGTTTTTCAGGTTTATTAATTGAAATAGGGTATTTTACCTAAGTTTTTTAGAAGTACTTTAAAACAGCTTAGAAACCTTTGTTTTAACCTTGCGTACCAAATGGCACCTAAGTTAAACCTATGAAATGTAAATATTGTTTTAAAAATCGCTGTATAAAGAAGGGAGTCAGAAATAGTACCCAACGTTATCAATGTAAAAATTGTAGTAAGTACCAACTCAAAGATTATAAGTATAAGTTATTTGAAATTAATGATGAGAAAAATATTATTTCATTAAATGCAGAAGGTGTTGGTATTAGGTCAATATCAAGAGTATTAGGATATTCAAAGGGTACGATAAGTCGTAAAATATTAGAATTATCAAAACGTGTTGTTCGCCCAATTTATGCACAATACAATCAAACGTATGAAGTTGATGAAATGTGTACTTTTATTGGTTCTAACATACCCAAAAACTATGTCTATATCACATACGCACTAAATCGTAAAACTAAAGAGGTTATTGATGTTGTAATTGGACGTAGAACTAAAGCTAATTTGAAAATTATAATTAATAAGCTTAAAGTTTTAAATCCTAAAAAGATCGTGACAGATAAATTGATCACCTATGTAGATTTAATAAAACCCTATACTCATGACACTAATAAATCTAGAAACAATAGAATTGAAAGAGCTAATTTAACATTGAGACAACAAATAAAAAGATTAAATAGAAAAACACTTTCATACAGTAAAAGTTTAAAAATGTTAGAAGCTACTTTGCTATTATATTTTTATTGGAATAATTGGCAAATGAAAAATTATTGATGTATTCGAATAACTTACGTTATGTTTAATAGAGTATATTAATTCAGATAGACTACAATAGCTATTGAATGAAATTTTGTTAATGAGAATAGAGTGAATAATTGTTGTATATTTGAATTCAGATGGAAATACCGAATACTATTTTATGGCATGAGTTTGGACATGTCTTTGGACAAGTTCTGGCAACTAAAATTACTAAAATTGAAAGAAGAATTACTTGTATCTGTCTTAAATATAGTGACAATTCAACTCCTTATATTTTACCAGAGGATAGACTTGGAATTTATCAAAGGAAAAATAGGAACAATAGAATTGATAATTTAAAAAATAAAAAAGTCTTCATAGCTTATAGTTTGTCTAAGATTATGGGTGCCATTTTTCAAATTGCTGTTTTCAAACCTGTAAATGAAATTACTATTAATGATTTTGAACTCTGTTTTAAAGATGCACCAAACCAACCTTTAGATAGTAATGAGTTACTTGGCCATGCTGGATGTGATTACTTAAGTTATTTAAGCCTTTGTCAAGATAGTCCATACTCTTATGATGATTTATATCTGTTTTGTCTTAAACTGACTCATTGCTTTAAAATAAATAATCTATTTGATAAAATAGAAATAATAGTAGAAGGTTTCAAAAAAGAGTTCATAGGAAAAGAAATAAATGGGACTGATCTATTTACAAATAAAAAAAATGAAATAAAGGACCTTTTAAATGAGGTTATTTTATCTCAAGTAATAAAAATTATTGATGACTCAATTATCATGGATAATGCGGAGAGTAATAAATCAGTAATAATAGCTAGAGTTGAAGATAAAGAGCTCTTCGGTAATGATTGGGACTTATTCAAAAAGTCAATAGGTAAATTTTATATAGGTGAAATTTTGTTATTAGTTGACGAAAAGTTTTATAGGAAGATAATATATTATAAAGGAAAACTTCAAGTTAATATTTTTTATGAATCTTTTTATTCTGAGAAAAATAAATTTCTTTTGATAAATGAATTTATTCAACTATTAGATAAAGTAGAATGTAAAAGAATTGAATCTTAAATGATAATTTATTTAAGCTAATTACACGATTACATATAAATTGAATTATATTAATAGAGATATTTTATTTTCTAAAGGTAATAACTTTTGTCAGGTAGATGTTCTATTCGATTCCGAAATAAAAGTAACCAATATTGAACACGCCTTAAGGTTGGGATAGTATTTCAAATTATAATTTTGATAAAAGATAGAAAAATGGTTAAATTAATAACTACTTTTATTACACTAAAAATAATAAAACATGGGATATTTTAAATTATTCAAATTAGATAAAAATAATGAATACTACTTTAACTTAAAAGCTGGTAATCATGAAATCATTCTTCAAAGTGAAGGATATAAAGCTAAAGCTTCTGCTGAAAATGGTATAACTTCCGTTAAATCTAATTCGCAAATCAATGAACGCTTTGAAAGAAAAATAGCTAAGAATGGTCAACATTATTTTAGTTTAAATGCTTCCAATGGTCAATCTGTTGGTAGAAGTGAAATGTATACAACTAAATCAGCAATGGAAAATGGTATTGCATCAGTAGCTAGAAATGCACCAGATGCAGAGGTTAAGGAATAATATTAAGGTTCCAAGTGATTGGGGGTATTATTTGTTTAAAAAAGGGTCGTTTGCCCCTGTTGATTTGGGGCGTTTATTCTATCAGAATTAAAATCATAGTGTTATCTTTATAAATTATTTTGTAAAACAACTAGAATTGTAAGTGCTTTCACTAAACTAATGATATTGACTTATAACGTATAACGAGTTAACCCTATAAATAATTTTTAATTAGTACTCTATGGCAAATGAAGTAAAGCTAGAAGCTTATTATTTTCAAATAAAGGACCAAGTTTCTGTACAAAAGAAGAAAAAAAAAGATTCCTCAATCTATCATATGGGTGATGTCGAAGGTAAAGATTTTCTAGATATATTTAAAACTTTCTTAGCTAACCACACCAAAAGTCATGACAGAGATAGTACGTTAAAGAAATCATTTTCAGTGCTTTCTCCAAGTACTAAAAAGGATGTCAATTATAAAAAACGTTATATTAGCGGTGTTATCGAAAGTGGGGAATATGGAGTAAGTTCTAAAATTAAGAATATTACTGGAATAACGGTACACCCTAAGAATTCATCAGAGTCTATAGATATGCCATTCTATTTTTTATTACACGCTCCAATGGGCAAGAAAAAAACGATTTTTTTGATTCAGAGAACAGGAGTTCATGGTGCATATAAGGTTTTTGAGCGAAAATTAAAAAAATTTGTAATAGATAGGCACAAAGGAATTCAACTTGAGTCAAAAACTCTTTTGTCTAGTGAGGTTGCAAAGAAGATTTTGGGCGGAGGAATTGCAAAGAAAGTCGTATTAACTCGACATGTTAAAAAGGGAGACGTGTTTGATTCACTTGGAGACGGATACAGTGATGATAAGTTAACCGATGATGGAGCAGAAATGCAACTAGTATTGACCTCAAGAGGAAAAGGTATGTTGAATTTGAAAAGTAATTTAGATAAATTTTTAAATGGGGAAGGTATTTCAAGTTTTGGAATTAAAGATCTCGGGTTTACTGGTACTGACTTTTCAGCCTCTGTAAAAATTCTACATAACGGTAGATATAGAACATTAGATTTATCTGATACACTCAAGATTAAGCCATATTATGACTTAGAGGCCGAAAAGGTTAAGAAAGATAAAGATAACCATCCTATATTTAAAAGTATAAATGAAATATCGTTGGAAATTCTTGATGATATTATTGAAGAGGAAAATTATTAACTCATAAGGTATGTCAAAAATTAATATCACAAATATAGTAATAGCTCATTTCAAAACACAATTCACTGTTAAGAGTGATTATTTTCTTTTTTTGATAATGCCAATGCTACTATCTAGTCTAACAGTTTATTACGGAATAAATATAGAAGGTCAAATTAATACTATAATATCAAGTCTTTCAATATTTATTGGATTATTTATTAATGTACTTGTATTACTATTTGATATGTTAAGAAGAAGTAAGTCAAGACCATTAAAAACAGAGGGGTTAAAAGAACTACTATCTAATATTTCATTTTCAATCTTAATATCAGGTTTGACCATAGGACTTTTTTTAGGAACTAAATTTGAAAATAAACTTGTTAATATATCCTTCAAGTTTTTAGCTGTATTCTTTTTAATATGGCTTTTTCTAATTATTTTGATGATATTGAAACGTATTTTTATATTGTTTACTGATGAAGCAAATCAAATAGAAAAAGAAAAGAAAAAGGAAGATAATCTTAGTAAGAAAGACTAAATATTAGGTCTGAAACTTTATTGTTTTCACATTCAAATTTTTAGTACTCATAATTTGTTTTATGTAAAATAGTTTTATCTCAGAACGCTATAGAATATGCAGGTAAGTGCGTCTATTAGAACGTGACCAATATTGGTGCAGTATTGTTTCGGAATCTTAGAGAGTGTACATATTTAAAATGTTAAAAGTATAAGTTTTCAAAATTGGTAAAGTTTTGTTCGGAACTATAGATTGTGCAGGTGTAATGAATAATAAGAAAGATGGGTTACACAACTATGACTACTCGATTGTATGTCGTTATGTTAAATATTCATTTTTAAAATCTAATGCTTTTAATGCTATGCTGTTATGACTTCCGTTAACGAAAGGGAACAAAATTAGAGAAAAATATAAGTTGTCTAATCCACCTAGTCCTTTCAGACTTAAGTTAACAATATAGTTTAAATGACCTTTCTTTAAAGGTCTAACACCAATTTTTTTATTCTTTCTTAAATCTATATAATCTTGCGCATGTTTTTTGGAAATAAATAGAGGTATAGTATTTTTTAAATCCTTATATTCTTCTATAAAATATTCTCCAGTCCAATTTTCTTGATTATCTAGCCATAGAATTGTGTAAAATGGTTCTGCAGTTTCATTTTTATCTGCGAAGTATACTTTCTGAAGATTCAAGCCAATTGCATTTATAAAGCTTGGTAAGTCATCTAATGTTAGTAATTTAATTCCTCTAGATAATGCATATTCTTTTGCTCCACTTGTAAATCCGTTCTTTGAAACAATTACTCCTGTTATATTCCTTAGATGATTTATGTAAGATTCAAAATAAGCAACTTCCTTTCTGTCTACAGGCTTTTCCCAATTCTTACATTCAACTGCTACACAATGTTTGATATTTGCTTTAGAGAATTCATAATAAACATCAATTTGATATTTACTCTGATCTTTCTCTAAAAATATATTTTTCTTTACTACCGAATTATCCTTGTCTAGTAGTAGTAATTGCTCATAAATGAATGCAATATAATTTTCAAAAGAAGTTCCTTTTTCTGTTTTGTTCATTTACTCGTTTTAATATCTTGTCCTAAAATTGTAGTTATTTCAGAATATTCATGGTTTTATTACTTGTATAGTTATTTGAAGGCAGAATAGTTTTTATTAATGATGAAGAATGTAAATTGTAAAAAACGTTTTAAAAATATTATTATTTTAGGTGTATTATCAAAAGTTAACTTAGGTTATAATTTCATGTTAATTGGAAAAAAAATTGCGACAATATGGATTAAACTCTTGGTTTTAATAATTTGTCTTCATCAGTTAGTGTTATTTTAACATTGGACTTAAATTCATCAGGATACAAGCCGTGTCCCGTAGTAAGAATTACTTGAAAGTTTTTTTCTCCAAATACGATCATTTGACTTAATAACTTTTTAAGTTCATCAGGATCTAACCCAGCTGTCTGAGGTGTATCAATCATTAAGTACTTAGGGTGTTTAACTTCTTGATTATCCAAAGACATTTTTAAAATAGTTAAGAAATAATTAAGTCTTATTGATACACGAGAACTGGCTTCACGATATACACCGCCATCTATAACTGGATCATAACTATCAGAATCTATTTTCGCACTTCTACAGTTTTTTAAGGTAGCAGTCATAAAAGTATCATAGATTTTATTAAAATCTGAAACAATCGACTCCATTTCTTTATTAGAAGTTAATTCTAATATTTTAGTGTCTCTAGAAAATCCTTTATATAAGTTATCTAGTTTTTCAAAAGAGGATTTGTAGCCTAAAAATTTTTCTTCAAAATCAAGTTTCTTTTCAAGATTTTGAATACTATTTTTTACTTCTAGAGATTTATCATCAACTTCATTTAATTTATCGATATCAATATTTGCCCTGTCGATATGAGATAATTTGTTTTTTAATTCGAATCTAAAAAAATCACTTTTCTCTGTATCTGCATTAATTATTAGTTCATACCTTTCAATTTCTTTTTTGGTAGAATCAATTACTAAATCTACTGTTTCTACTGATTTTTTTCTAGCTTTTAGTAAATCCCAATACTCATCAGAACTAAAGAAAAATTTCTCAAAAGTTTCTTCCTTTATGTCATTGCCACAATAACAATTGTTTTCTTCTCTTTTTAATTCTCCATGACAAAATGGACAAGAGTTTTGTGAAAAAATTTCTAGTGTTTTATGTGCGTGAATAATTTTATTGAGCTGTGTAACCTCTTTAATAAGTCCTATCTTATACTTTTCGTATTTATTTAAATCTTGATAATGCTTATTGAGGTCATCTTTTTTTGATTGTAAGTTTAATTCAATTTGTAATAGACTTGATTTTATACTATCAATATCTTTCCATGCTGAATTAGCTTCAATTGGTCTTTGTATTCTTAATAATTCTCTTGATTCAATAAGTCTAGAAAGTTGATCGTTTAGTTCAGAAATTTCAACTTTTAAATGGTCAATATTTAAGACTTCATTTTCGTCAGAATATAGTTGGGAACTAATTAATTCAAATTCATTTAATAATGATTGAGCTACTTTCTTATCATTTTCTGCTTTTTTTAATTTTCCAAGACTGTTATAGTATTCTTCAAATTTTTTACCAAGCAACATTCTAAAAATTAGTTTCCTTACATATTCCGAATCACTTATAAAACTTTCTGCATCTGGACTTTTAAAAACTTTTTTAGGATCTGGATTTTGATCATGAAAAATTAAACGAAATATATCCTTTATGTTCAACTTAAAACTGTTTGTTCCTTGATAAATATCTAAAACACTTATGCTTAATTTTTCAAGTATCCAATCAGAAAAAATAATTGGATTTTCATTTCGATTTATAGAATATGTTTCAATATCACCAAAAGAATTAGAGGTAGATATATAATTATGCCCTATACTTCTTCTTAATATGTATTTTTCATTGTCAATAGAAATATTTAATTCAACATAATTATTGGTGTCATCTGTGATAATAAGATGCTTTTCACTATGTGTTGAATTGAAACTTTTAACATCACCACCTAAACAATAATAAATTAAATTCATTAGTGTAGATTTTCCATTTCCATTTTCACCTTCAATTATATTGATACCCTGTGTGAATTCAGGTGAGTTATAAAAATATTTATCTCCTATATAAGAAACTGTATTTACTAAAAGGTTACCCATGATTGAATTCCATTTTTACTAAAGGCAGAATCTAAAAATTTATCTACCGTTATATTGTTTAATCTTTTTATTCTTGTTTTTAAGATAAGAATATTTTCTTTTTCGTAATCGAAGTAATTCCCCTTAAAGAAGGCATCTATTTTTTTTCCTTCGGAAAGCCACACTTCTCTATTGTTTTCTGAAAATTCAATAAATCCAAGTTTTTTTAATGTAAATAGAACTCTCTTAAGAGTGTTAATTCTCATTAAACCATCTGAATATGCCTTAGAAAGTATCATTTGATCTTTTTTATTTTGAAAATCAAGTTCCTTATTTAAAGTTCTAATCAATTCATTATTTGATATGAACTCAACCATAAAGGCTAATTTATTAACATCCTTAAATTTTTTTGTACCAGTACATCCTAAATATTTTAATGCAACTAAAACATTATAAGTAACAAAGTATAAGTCTTCTTTTGTAGAAAACAATAAAGTTCTTTCATATTTTTTTTTCTTATTCATTATCAAAGGCTAAATAACAACTATCAAATAATTCTAATATTATGTTGTAAATAAGAGTTTCAGAATCAAAAGAATAGTTAAATGTTTTGGATAAAGCTTGTACTTCATTTTTTGAAACTTCAAAAATATCATTTATACATTCTTCAGGAGTCCAATTATTTATTAAGTTTTTAGAAATTAACGAGTTTAGTCTTTCCTCGCAAACACTGTAAATTCTAAACCTGAGAGCCATAAAATCATTTTCACCAGAAAACTCATCTCTTTCTATGCCTCCAGCAACGGATTTCCGAGAGTATTTTAAAATTTCGGAAGAATTGATATTATTCCATTTAGATATTAATTTTTCACGTACATTTCTTTTGTCAATAGGTGTCTCTATTGTTACCCACATCTTCCACAAAGGATCATCTTTTTTTAGATTAATTGTAGATTTTGCCTTTTCAAATACTAATTCCACATCTGATTTTGAAAAAGTTCTATTTAAAAAGTCTGGTTTTGATTGTCTTTTATCTAATTCATCCAAAAGTTTTGACTTTATAAAGTCTTCCATTCCTTCGTGTAAGGAAGAACTGAACCATTTACAATTTTTAATTTTATGGAGAACAATTTCATCAAGTTTTTTTTCATTAGGTTCTCCAAATTTCCATGTAATCAGTTTGAAATACTCCTTCCACGTTTTTGATTTCCATTTACTGACAGTTTTGAATTTTGAAGATTTTTCACCATAAGATACCTTTAGTTCATGCAAGACAAATTTTGAGGAAATTTCAATAAATGTATCAGATACATTCTCTTCTTGTGATAGTTCAATAAGTTTTTCAGGAGGTAAGGTGATTTTTTCTGCTTTTGTAGTTTCTGACTCTCTTTCTTTTCCTATTTTGTTTGAAGTATAAAAATTAAAGCGTAATAATGAACTGTAATCATAATAAATCCATAGATCAATAAAACTGACTAAAGCTTTCCGAACTTCAATACTGTTAAATGTAAAACTTGAATTTTCATCATAACACTTGTTTTCTTCGAGTAATGTTTCACCTTCAGTATTTTGAAAAATATCTTCTTTATATTCAGTAGCCCAAAACATTACCGTGTCATCAGGCATTATTTCAGAATCTATCATCATTTCTACTGCCCTTAATTTTTGTAATCTAAATCCTTTAGATTTATCATGAGCTTCTCTGTCTATATGTTCTTTGTTTTCAGTCACGTAAGGGGCGTAGTAGTATGAATGTGTAATTACACGAACCAATATTAAGTATTTTTTGTTAATTATCAACTTGTATCTGTCTATTTTTTGTATTCTATGACAAATATCTATTTGTAGATCGTAAATGACATACGTTGTGTTTAATTTTTTAAAGTGAAAGGACGTGAAAAGAACATGAAAGGATGTGAGGACAACGTCGGAGGACGTGAGTTTTTACTGGGGTTTAGTATTATTAACAGATTTAGAATAATCAGTCGGAAATAAAAAATAAAACCAGACACACTTGATACCCAAAACAATTAAACGATACAAATAAGGTTTTTTTTTACGTTTCATTTGGTTATCATCAATAACAGAGTTCATTTAGATTTACTTTTAAATTTTCAAACCCTTTTTGAACACGTTTAACACGTTTTTTAATAAAAGTAGTATGATAATTTAAAAAATCCTCAAAACTTTCTTTTTCCACTTTAACAGTATTAAGATCATCATCCTCATAAATACCAGACAATACATCTTGATCTATCCAAGTGGCAAAGGTTTCATTAGTCCATCCCCTAGAAATTATGGTTGGATATAAGTTATATAACTCATCAATTGAATAATATATCAATTTAACAGGTTTCATTTTGTGCGTTTGGGTGTTTTGTAAAGTTACGCTATTATTATCTTTATTCATAAAAAAAAGTTTTTTAACTAAATGGTAAGTTTGATACATCAGTAAAATGGTCGTTTGTAAATTCAATTAAACGAATAACACTTTGTCTGGATACTAAATGTTTAGATTCTTTTTGACTTTTTTTCCCCCAAAGTAAAGCAGAATTACAAAATATCCCAATTACGGTTGGTGTCCATCTGTAAAAATTAGCTTGAGTGATATACTCTATAACCTCTTTATAACCAATAAATTCAGGTTTGTTTTGAATGTCATCAACACTTAAATAAACAAACTCAATTAGCTTATTAAAGCTAGACTCAGTGATTAAAGTTCTTTTATTTTTCCCAAACTTTTTTCCATCAACTAAAAGGCATCTATAAAACGTACCGATTTTATTAGGTGTCCAGCCCATAACTTAAGATGAGGGTGACTATCCAATAATTCTTTACATGTATAGTACTTTAAGTTGTTCATTGCTATAAAGTAAATAGGGTTTAAGTGATTAGTAACATATACTTCTTGAGGTAACCTCAATACCACCAATGATATTGATTTATTAGTAAAGTCACTACAAACAACTTATGTTTATGTATGTGTGAGTGAAATGGCTAAGAAATACCATTACAGTAAGAACTGTAGAGGATTGAACCGTTGTAGTCATGAGGTAAGAAAGATGAGCATTACGAATGCAAAGAAGAAGTATAGTAGAACCTTGTGTTCTTTGATATTTTGACTTTCATAATTGGAAGTTAAAGATGGAATAATGATAAAACATTTGTTTATTGATCGTACCCCTATTCAATTTAGAATATTCCATTCTTTTTTAAACATTAAATCATCTTATTCTTGGTCGTTTTGTGATCTTCTTAATTTTGAATTTGGAATCCCGAGATCATCTCTGATATTTCTTACTTGTCTTCTGCCAATATCATATCCTTCTTTCGATAGAATTTGTCTTAATTTTTCATCAGAAAAAGGCATTTTTTTATTTTCAGAATCAATAATCTCCTGAATATTGTCTTTCAAGAAAAGGTAAGGTATAATCTGGCCATTAATTAATTTGATGGGTTTTTGGAAAAAGAAACTTAACGGGAATGTCCCATTAGGAGACTGAATATACTTTGAATTGACAGCACGAGAGACTGTACTAGGATCTCGCTTAATAGAATTCGCAACATCATTGGCTAGTAGAGGTTTTAACATCTTATAATCATCTGTTTTAAAGAATTGGTATTGTACTTTAAAAATTTCAGTCATAACAAGTAAAAGAGTTGATTCACGCTCTTCAAGACCAGAAATAAATTGTTCGGCAGAATTAATTTTACTTCTAATAAATTCAGTACCTTTTGTATCATTTTTTGAAATGGTTGTTAGCAGTTTTATATACTCAGGATTCACATGTACCTTGATACTTCTTTTTGAATTCAAAGATAATTGGAGCTTCTCGTTTTCTTTCGTTAATATGAAATCGGGCATTATTGCAAAAGTCTTACTATCTTGAGAAGAAACAGGAAATACATTTAAGCTAGATAGAAATTGGTTAATTTGAAAAAGGGTTTCGTTATCAATTTCTAGATGTTGAAGGATTTGATTGTTCTTTTTTTCAATCCATAGATTGTAATATTCTTGTACAATCTTTAAAGAAAGTAACATGATAATTGAATTTGGATTGACTTGAAGTGTCTTTTTTATTTGTATTAATAGACATTCTTGTATATCTCTTGTACCAACTCCTGTTGAATCTATATTTTGAATTTTAATCAAAATATCTTCCAATTCAGTTATATTCGTGTGAACATTGTTATTAAACTCTAGTCCTATTTTTAATTCTTGTAAGCTTTCTTGGAGAATTCCTTTATCGTCAAAATTTTGAATAAGGAATTTTGCAAGAAAGAGTTGTATTTCATCTTTAAAATGAAATACAACTTCTTCAATTAGCATTTCTCTCCAACCTGATTCTTTAGAAATATATAGGTAATTATTATTTTGGTTTCCCTGTAAAGCTGAATCACTATCAGGTTTTGAATAATCTATTTCCGCATTTTCAATGTTTTCAGTTTCATTATCTTTTTCTAAAATAATTTCTTCTAAGGCTGGGTTTTTTTCTAACTCCTCGTAAACTTTTTGTTCAAGGTCAATTATAGAAATTTCTAGCAACTGAGCATTTTGAATTTGTGTGTGTGATATTTGCTGTTTTTGTTTTAAATGTTGTGATTGACGTGCCATATTTATTTTAAATTGTGAAAACAATATCTTTTTGCTAGTTAAATTTATTTTTCAATCTTTCAAGCCTTTCTTGAATAGGGATATTTATAGATTCTCTATCGAAGCTAAATTAATTTTAGGGTTATGTAGGTCATCAAATACAAGGTATTTGAATTTTCCGACAGAGTGGGTTTTTATTTCATTCATAACATTATGTGATTTTATAACTGTGGATAACTTTATGTTTTGATTATTAATTGCTTGACAGGTTTATGCTTTAGGTGATATAGTATTTATGAATACTAATTAAAATAACTTAAAATGAAAAAAATATTATTAGCAGATTTAATTCATGGCTTTAAAGTAACTCCTGAGAATTTGAATATTCCGATAGATGAATTTTCTAAGAAAGTATATCATCTGCACCCTGAATGTAAAAGATTGAACCCTGGCAAAGAACTTTACGTTTGTATAGGAAAAGATTCTATGGATGTTACAGTTCAAAGAAGGGGTACTTACAAAGCTGAAATGTCTGCACTGATTCGTGAACATGTGATTTCATTTCATCATGTTGGAATGAATAGATAAACAATGTAATACAAAAGGGCAATACCAATGGTATTGTTTTTTTTTGCTACAAAAATTTCTCAACAATGTTTTTAACTTCATACAAGCTAATGGAACTTTGCTTGAGATAACGATGGGATTTATTACCTGTAACGTCCTGAATTAACTATACAATTATTTAACAAAAGACTAAAATAACTATACACCATATATTTATAACACTAAAATAGCTATACATATACTTG
>Ga0256845_1000322_pt1 | contig 45910 bp, 36 predicted proteins | sample RiftiametaG_FD_189101 | JGI IMG/M metagenome (GOLD analysis project Ga0256845, IMG submission 189101) | Tube worm associated microbial communities from hydrothermal vent at the East Pacific Rise, Pacific Ocean - Riftia | ecosystem: Host-associated > Annelida > Integument > Unclassified ...
CTCAACACATCGTGGATCGCTGCCGCCTCAGGCTTGACGAAATCGGGGGGGCTTGTCTCCTATTTAAGCTAGGGGGTAGGTGACTACACTTTTCTTCTGAGTAAATTCATTACGACGAAGAGAATTGCTAGGGTCATCAGCGCAAGGACGCTTGGGGGCAGCCACGCGGCGGAGGAAAACCCCCATGCACCGCTGAGCTGTGTGCTCTTTAGCTGAGCCAACGCGCATTGAAATATGCCCTCTTTGATGAAGTCCGGAGGGCTATCCCGGATCCCCTCTAGAGGCATATTCCACCCCGAAGCGTCGCTCACCGCGAGTCTCTCTAGGCGCACTACTCCTTCGAATGCCCAACGGGAGGGCATAAGATTCATAGGGATACGAAGGAGGGGGTTGGTCGTGATGGGTACCATGAGACCGCCTAGGACAATTTGCGGAATGAGAGCGATAGGCGTGAGGGCCATTGCTGCCTCACTACTACTGACGATTGTGCTCAGTAGTAGCCCTAAAGCGACACTACAAAGGGAGGTCGCTACTAAGATACCTAAAGCTGAAAAGTACCCCAACACTCCCCCTGCTAACCCTAACGAGTAGAATACAATAGAGAGGAGAATTGCACACTGAATCAGGCAGAGACCAGCGAGGACAAAGAATTTTGAAAGAGTGTAATTGACGACACCAAGGTTCACCATGCGCTCACGGCGATATATTGCTTTTTCGCTGACTATTTCGCGGGCCGCGTTGCTTGTGCCAAACCAAATGGCTGCCACCACTAAGAAAAATATTGCCCCGGATTGATCTGGAACCGGTTGCATGGAGGCCAGTATATTTCCGCTAGTCCCGGCCATTTTTTCGCTACCTTGACTCAATTGATTGAGAGCACCCAAACACCAATAGGGAGGAGACGGTTTACGAGCGCCAAAGACAAGGGAGAGCAGAATTGCAATGATTGGAGCCTGCAGGAGTAAAATGGCACTTCCTACTCGGTCGCGTAACTTTATTGTGAGATAGCGACTGACGAGCAGCCTCAGCTGACCTCGTGGGCGCACGCGGTCTTGAACGTGAGGGGAAAGCGTTTGGGCGCTGGAGATCTTGCGTCCTTCCTGAACCATGGATGCTTCGACAGCTCCTCCGTTGTATTCATGCTTGTAGGCGTTCGAAACAGCTTCACGAAGTTGTTGCCGGGTAGCGTGAGGTAGCTTTTCTTGCACGCGCACTTCACGCTCGGCGAGCTCGGCGAACATATCTCTGGGGGTATCAATGCCGCGGGTTTCTTGAGGTCCGCGCCATGCCTCGAAAAATTCGTAGGCATCTTCTGTGGGACCAAAGTAAAGGGGAACCCCTCCGTGACCAAGAATGAGTGCAAGGTTAAACTTTTCGTATTCATCGCGAGCTGGTTGATGAATCGTGGCGATGATTGTTTTACCACTCTCTGAGGCTAGGCGCGCTAAGAGATCGACGAGGGCAGTCGTATCGTCGGCGGCCAGACCGCTGGTTGGTTCGTCTAAGAAAAGCAGAACAGGATCGGTGACAAGTTCCATCGCAATATTGACCCGTTTTCGTTGGCCACCGCTGAGGATCTTGTGCTCGGGCTTTCCTATTTGAAGGTGAGCGACGGAGTCTAGACCTAGTTGAGAGAGGGTACGGGTAACCCGTCTGTCAATTTCATCATCGCTGTAATCACTTGGTAGACGAAATCGAGCACTATAGTGAACTGCCTCACGTACCTTCAATTCTGGGTGAATAATATCGTCTTGAGGTACGTACCCGATGGATCCCCTTAGGGAATCGAATATTTGTGGCAATTCGATATCGTTGATCAGCACCTTTCCTTTGGAAGGCTGAGTGTAGCCGGTCAGGGCGTGCAATAGAGTTGTTTTTCCTGAACCGCTTGGCCCCATCAAGGCCACTAAATCACCTGGTAGGGCCTTGAAACTTACGTCTTCAAGGAGTGTCTTTTGCTTTGATGAGTTGTCTCTGTCCTCAACCTGCACACTCAGGTGGGAAGCGGTTACGCTAAATAGAGGCCGTCCGGCCCATCCTTCACGGTCTTCAACGATGAGTTCTACCGAATCGTCGGTACATTTTAGTAGCGCCGGCATGGGGCCGAAGAGCATTCGAGCGCCGTCCGCCACCCGTGCCTTTTGTCCACGCTTTAATCGAGTGCCACGCACTGAGGTGCCCAGCTCGCTGCCCATATCCTCTATGAATAGTTGGGGGCCAATACTTGTGAGTTTTGCGTGATGACCGCTAATTTGCGCGTAGTCCAGAACTATATCGTTGTCAGGGGTACGACCAATTGTATGGGACTTGGTTCCCACCATTTTGATTGTGCCCATTACCGTGCGATGTTTGGCTTGTGCGCGAGACCCTGGAGGGGCGGCCATGCGCGATGAACTCCTGCGTGCGACGGTGCGCCGTGGCATGACTTGGGTTTCTGCAACAGGGCGAAAGGTTTCTTGAGGAACGTTCAGTGCTGAGAGAATTTCCCTGGCAAGAGGAAGAGGTAGTGGGAGGGGGCCAAGAGAAAGAATTGCATCATTTGAAATACTCTTGGACTCTTCGGGTGGGAGGCGTTGTCCTTGAAACCAGGTACCACTTGTCGAAGAGTGATCGATGATTGAAGGGCTGTCGCTCCACTGAATCGTGAGGTGGCGCCCTGATACTCCAGGGCTGCTCATTACCAAGTGGCAGCGTTCGGGGTCGCGCCCCACGACAAGCTCGTTTTTCTGAGGTTCCTTGAGTCCACGACTCATCACCATTGCACAAAGGTCGAAGTGTGTGACGGGAACCGAAACCTCGCCTACAAAAAATATATTTCTAAAATCGAAGGGGAGGGCCATTCCCGGAGCAAGCAATCGACCTTCTAAGGTGCTGGCACCCGCGGCCCCAGGCAAAAAAACGAGCTTGCCAGAGCCCTGATGGATGATCTCTGCGTGAACGGGGGCTACACCGGGCCCTTGGAGACAGATTTCACAAGCATCACTTGAGCCAATGCGAATTGTTTGGCGGCTTAGTTTTTCGAGTATGCTCATGAGGGGAGTTCAACTTGCTGGCGGCGTCATTACGCCGTTCATGAGATTTTTAGGATGGTAACGCGAAGGGTTTCTGGGCCGAGGCTAATTTCTGCGTCGTCCGGAATTTCGCGCCATTCTCCCGAAGGGATGGTTTCTTGGTTTACTCGTGTTCCCGAGGTGCTCCCCTCGTCGCGGCCAAGGAGACGTGAGCCTTCCATTCGGAAGGTGGCATGTAGGCCCGACACCTGAGTGCTGGCAAATACGGCGGCGCACCGTGAACCATCCCTTCCACAACGCAGCTCCGATGAATCGAGGACCGTGTAACGCTGGCCGTTGCATTCGAGTAGAGCGCGCCACTGCCCTATTTCTTTGCGAGGAATATGGCTCACCTGCGAAGGGGTAGCGTAGGGGGATTGTGTGACAGGTGAGACGCCACTTAGGCTCGCATTCGCCGCTTTTTTTGAACCACGGCGAAGAAAAATTGCGCCGAGAATGAGAAGAAAAGCGAGCGCTCCTCCCCCGCTGGCAATGGTTTTCCAGAGGATGGGGCGAGGGGCACCCTTGAGAGTAATGACTGTGCCCGCGCTCAAACCGCTGGTGCGGCGCAGTTTACTATCGACCACGACCAAGCGCACAACGGCTCGTTCGTCGACCCCATGTAGAACTTGATCGAGATCAGGGACTGTAAATTCAGCAAATTGATCATTGGCTTGAGTTGCCGCGCCCCGCATGTCAATCGCTGTCAGACGTTTCTGAATTTGTGCTGCATGGTCCACCTCGCGTGAGATGTCTTGGGGTAAGTTTTCTCCAGGAGGCAGAAAATATACTTCGGGGCGAGTGAGATCTCCTCCCCAGCAGAAATTACCAAAGATACGAACTCGTCCGCCAGGAGTCACTCCACCGTCTTGAATGGCAAATTTTCTTGTGAGCTCTGTTTCGATGTCGAGGGGCCAATTTCTAGGATCAAAGCCGACAGGGACATCATTGAATGTTGCGTCGCCGGCTACTTGAATTCCATCTCGCTCCCGAAATAGCAGGGAAAAACTTTGCGATGTCGTCGGTGCGACGCAGGAGAGTCGAAAGCGCGCAATGATCATGTCCGAAAAACGCGTGCGTACAGTGTCGACAATGCGAGAGGCTCTCTCGCCTTTTCCATCTCTCAATATGGTAAAAAAACCTCCAATCGAGGGATTCGCGAGGTTTCTCATGAAGGTACGAGCCAATTGTCGGTGCTCGGCCATGGCCTTGGGCGGGACAAAAATACTGATAATCGGAGTCGGCAATTTGGGCAGTGCAGTATTTTCGTCGTCAAACCTCCCTTGAGTAAAAAAATGAGAGAGTTTTGTCGCTCCGGGACCTGTCGTCGAGGGATCCCCGCCGCCATAGCCTGTCGAGATAACAACCATTGCTTGGTGAAGGGGCGATTTGACTTTTTCGCTGGAATTTCCGAGCGCGCGAAACGAATCACTTGCTGATTGTTTGATGAGGTCAAGAAGCGGGCGGGTTCTGCCTTGGGAGCGAATGGTTTTTGTGTGTGCGTTCAGCGCCTTCAGAGCGATGGGGGTGTCTGCTTTTGAGAGCCACTTGGTATCGGATAGAGTTTGCTGGTCGCTCAAAAAGATGATGTTGATGGCATCGTGGGGGCCCATTGATTTTACGAATTGAGCTCCTAATTGGGTGGCCTCATCGAGGGCTTTGTTCATGCGCTTGTCAGCGTCGATGATGATTAACCAAGCGGTGCCTACTCCTGGTTCGCTTTGACTTTCTCCAAATTTGGAAAAACTTAAAAGTTCCGCTGGATGATCTGTGTCGGCCACTCGGACTGAAAATGAAACATCGTCCCCGTTTAATTTATAAGGAGTGGCGAGTGAATGGGGACGCTCCAAGGCGTCGCTCATACAGTCCAATTGCTCGTCTCCTCTCAAGGAGGCGCAAGACGAGGTAACATCCCCAATTCGATTGCTTTCGCTGATATCGAATACAGCAGTGAGTACCGGGTTACCGTCTTGGACTGCTGTGCGCGGATCGATGCGCAAGAGGTGGGCCTCGGGAGCGGCCGCAGCGTTGGGCACAAAGAGGCAAAGTAGTAAAAGAGAGACGCAGCTTGTCGCCAGTTGCTTGAGCAACTGAAGGAGGGCACGTCGGGGAAAAAGAGACCCCCCATATTCTACAAATGTTCGCACCTTGCGGTTATAGCGAGAGGTGGGCGCATTGAGAATTCTATTGTGCCCTGTACGAGTAAATCAAAAAACGCCGCTCGTTCTTCAACTTAAGCGGCGTAAATTATTACTCGTCGAGACCCATACCGAGCCCGACTGAAGACGTATACAGTGCGCAAAGCTTCCTCTGTTCCTCGAATCAGCCCCGCTCACAAGGGAGGGAGCAAAGAAGAGCAAGGGAGGTACTCAATACGAGAGATCCGAAGAACTTGAAGCAGCCCAGCAATGTACCGACCGGTGTTGCACCGACCAGTATTGCACCGAGCCCTTCCTTCTACGGTTCTGCGATTCAGCGTGCGTCTTTGCGTGCGCGAATACGTGCTTTCTTACCAGTTCGTTCACGAAGGTAATAAAGACGTGCCTGGCGAACGATACCGCGAGCGGTCACGTCGATTTTTACGATACGAGGAGAGTTAAGAACGAAAGTTCGCTCAACACCCGTATTGAAACTGGTCTTGCGAACAGTGAAGGTAGAACGTGCCCCAGCGCGGTGACGCTTGAGTACGACGCCCTTGAAGAGCTGAACTCGCGTTTTTTCACCTTCGATAATGCGATAGAAGACCTCGACGGTGTCTCCTACTCGAAACTGCGGCAGATCGCTGCGGAGAAGTTGGGACTCGAGCTTTTCGAGAATGGAACCGTTGGAGGGAATTGCTGCCGTAGTCATTGAATTAGTCCTGGAACAGGGGTGGCGAAGTATGCACTGCGTCCGAGTTGCGTCAACTCCATAAGAGTCGTTCGAGGCAGAAACTTCCATTATTTCTGCAAGTAATTTGCGTGGGGCTGGAATTAGCTCCCATTTCCATCAATCGAGGAAGTTGTTCTGTGGAGAACGGTTGTTTACAACAAGTCCTTGGGACTTCAAGACTTCTCCTCTTCAAGGAGATGACATTTTACAATTTCTCCTATCATCGCCTTGCCTTGATCACTCCATTTGTCGCTGGGAGTCCAACGAATCAGTGGTTTTTCCCACTCTTCGAGAAACTTCACTTCGCAATCGACTACGAAGCGGGCCAGTTTGGCGCTTCCGACTCCTCGCGAGGGTTCCGAATGCAGTCGCATTGCGATTTCGGGCTGCCTCCAGAGGCCCGGAAGAAGCAGAAGCTGTTTATCTGTAGTTCTGTAAGGCTGCAGAACGTCGGCCTTGTTGTTGTCTACGGGCGCTTGCTCGTCTTGGGGCCAGCGTTCACGATCGTTTTCCCACTCACAATGGGCCTTGCCACTTGAGCGCTTGTCAGCACAAGCCAACTGCAGGTAGTCGGCAGTTACCGTCGTAATATGAACATTCGCGGTCTGACCTACGACCCAATTCGCTCTTTCAGTCGTTTTTGGCGATGTCTTGGTGATCATTCGTCCTAAAGGACTGATTGGAATGATGGACATTGCTACTGCGAAGGTCAGGGCAAGCACCATTCTGCCACTGACTACGGGCTCGGGCTCGACAGGGCGCGGAGCTTTTTTTCGGGTAGACGTGGCCTTTTTTGCAGCTGGCCGGCCCGGCTGAGCAGCATTTTTTGTTGGTGGCTCGCTGATGAGGGCGTTCTGGGGTGAATCGTCGACCATGGGTCTTTGTACTCGTGGTTGGGGGCGCGCCCAAGGGGGACCGCTTATCTATCGCGCTCAAGTCGCTTTTTTTTTTCTCCGTGCTAGCCACAGCGCGCTTCGGCTCCGGCAGCGAAAATTCTTCGCGTTTTTCGTTTTATTCAAGAAATTGCCCTCTTCCCTCCTATTTCGAGATGTCTTTTTCGTCCCGCACCTCAATACCACCTCTCTCGCGCCCGCCTACGAGCCCGGCGAGTTCAGGCGTGGTTGCTCCGTCCCATCGAGTTTGGCGCCGATATGTTCTTGCAGGGGCCATTGTGGGGGCGCTGCTTTCTCTCTGCTGTCTGGGAGGACGTGAAGACGGGGATGTGACGATGCAGTCGTGGCAGTCGTTCGTTCTCTCCACGATTTTTTCCTCAGCTCTCGCTGGTTTGCTCCTCGGAGCATGGGGGACGAGCTTACGTGCTCTCTGTTTTCTTAGTTCGCCCCTGCGTTTGCGAGGGGCACAAATATCTGCCTTCGCTAGTAGCCTGGTCCTTCTTGTGTACGTTTTATTACGCGGGGCGGGAGAGGCATTTCGTTGGATGAATCATGCTCCATTTAACTTAGGAACATGGGAGTTCTTGGTTGGAGGTATGGGACATCTATTTTGGCCGATTGTTTCCGAGTATTCGGCAACTGCAGTGGTCGTTCTTGTGCTTTCCTTTGCGAGTGTTGCGCTGAGCTACAGGTTTCTAACTAGTAAAGATCCCCTAGTACCTGGTGAAAGAGGGCATGGTTTTCCTCTCGCTGCGCGAGGCTTAGCTTCTGCGTTCGGATTCGCCTTGTTGGTGAAAATATTGATCACCCCAGCTATGGCGGTGGGGGGAGGGCTTCATCGCACTGCAGATCTTTCTTTTCTAGCATCGGTGGGCGCTCGATCGGTTGAAAACGATCGCGCCGAACGAGAGCAGGCGGAGGGCCAAATTTATGTTCCTGAAGGGGCCGCGCTCTCCACCGGCGAGCTGTGGCAGAAGACGGCCAAACGCTTGGAGGGCCCCCGTCCCAATGTACTCCTTATTATGATGGAGTCTGTGGGACTCGATCACTTAGGCTACGAGGGTTACGAGCGTGCCACGACCCCCGCTCTTGATACGTTAGCTCGCGAAAGTGTTCGATTTCGCACCGCACGCGCCACCGCTTCCCACTCAAATTACGCCCAAATGGCGGTGCTCTCGTCCCTATTCCCCAGGCGTTTCTCTGGTCTCGACACTTATCGGCGCTTGGACTATCCGCGTGTCCTTTGGCACGATTTTCTGGGTACCTTGGGCTATGTAACAGCTACGCATTCTAGCCAAGATGAATCATGGCAAGGAATGATTCGATTTCAGAAAACCGATACCAAAACAGAATTTCATCATGCGGGGACCTATGAAGGTCGGCGCATCAATATGGGGTCAGAGAAAATTGTACCCGATCAGGTAACGATCACTCGCGCCATCAAATGGATTGATAAGACAGAAGGCCCTTGGGGACTTTATGTCAATCTTCAGTCGACCCATTTCCCATACCGCATTCCCCAGGGCGCTCCCCAAAAATATACTCCAACCCGTCCCACTCGCGGAAAATTTCATTACCTCAATTACTTGAAGGAGGATTTACCCATTGTGGTCAATCGCTACGACAATGCTTTGAGCTATGTAGATGCGCAGATCGGTCGAATCTACCAGTTCTTAAAAAGAGCAGGTAAGTTAGAAAATACCATCGTGGTAGTGACAGCGGACCATGGCGAGCTGTTTTGGGATCACGATATGGTTACCCACGGTCGTAGTCTCTTTGAGAAAGAAGTGCGGGTACCTCTCTTGATTCGATACCCCTCTCAATTGTCACCTCGTGATGAATTAGCTTCTGTTTCGACATTGGATATTTTGCCCACCGTGGCCGAGTTGTTGAATGTACCAAGCCATCCAGCTTTTCAAGGAGTGAGCTTATTAGGAGGAGCCGCCCAATCAGCGTCGCGACCCTCTTTTATGAACATTCAAGGAATGAAATCTCAAGACGCGGTAATCTGTGGTCGTCTCAAGTTCATCAATAACCGCAGCGCTGGCTTGTGGGAGCTTTATGACCTTTCGTTGGACGAGGGCGAGCAAAAAAATCTTGCCCAAGCAGAAACATCGCAAGCCTTGAAATTGCATCTCTTACTTCAAGCGCAGATGCATGCACAGATGCGCTATCATTCGCCAAAGTCTCCTCAGCAGCGTGCAGCGCGCTATGCTCCGCGATTTGCGAGTTGTCCCCTCGAAGTTGAAGGACGCCAAGCGGTGCTCTCAAATTAGAAAAGTTTTCCCCAACCAAGATTCAATCCCAACATCGCGTAGGCGTATTCGTCGTTCCCACCCAAATCAACGCTTGCCCCCAAGTTGATGCCATTGAGAACCGTTCCTCCGCCAAGATGTAGCGAAAGTAAGTCTTGGTTTTGAGATGGAATGAACTCAACCCCGAACCCTCCTAAAAGGTAGGTAAAGTTACGGCCTGTCGGACTGCGAAAGAGGGTAGCGCCAAGCAGGAGATCTGCCCCCAGGGTTGCCAACTTGAGAGAGTCTCCAAAAAAAAGCCCTGAACGTATGCGTCCTGCAATGGTAAAAGCCCCACCCCCGGGCATGATACCGAGGGTTGCTCCCCCTCCCACAAAAGCTACCTCTGTACTTGTTGTAGAACTTTGGGTCGCCTCAACTGGGAGGGGAGCAACTTGCGAAACTACCCCATAGCGAGCGCCGCCTTCTAGAATGAGGACTGCGGAGTGCTTACTTTGTATAGGTTGCTTAGCTGAGAGGGTGATAGTTTCGGCGGCCCCTTTGCGAGCTGTCGTGGGGGAGATCTGCGGGGGCGATGGGGATTGCGTTTCGGCAAGCTGACCCCAATTGGGCTGAGAATGGAGTGCAGCCCTTTTGTCAGACACCTCCCTGAGCGGCGGGGTGGGAGCATCGATTGAAGAGGCAACGCTCTCCAGTTTTTGAGCCTGATTGGGCGAAGCCAAAGGGGGGGCTACTAGTAAATCGTCCGAAGGGGACTCTTGGCAAGTTTGTCCTCCGTGAGCAGGGCGTGTGCAGAGAACGAGGGCCGCGAGGGAAATCAACACAAACCCACCCCGTGAGGAATTGTGGAAGGGTTGAAAAGAAGGTCGAAAGCAATAGGGCAAGTATTACTATCATGGCACGTTATGCCTTAGAGGCAATCGGCGAAGGCTTGTTCTGCTAGGCGTTTGCCCAAAAGTGTATGCCCTATTTTTCCGAAATGAATGCCGTCATGAAAGCGGGTTTCGTACTCGGGGCAGAGCATGTTGTGGTCTCCGCAAGAAAGAAGAGAATAGGAGTCCACCACCTTGTCTACGTGCTTTGATGTGACTTGGGCGAGGAGCCAACTGTTGAGCAATTGAGTATTCTCCCCCCGGCGTTCGTTCCAGTACTTTTTGAAGCCTCCCCAGGGGCTCACTGTGATGGCAACGACTTCGAGGGACGCGCTGTGGGCTGAGGTGAAAATAGAAGTGAGATCAGCCTCTATCTTTTCGTTGATTCGGCTGGCTGTTAAATCGCTGTACAAATCGTTTACCCCCCCAAACACCAAGAGAGTGGTTATATTATGTGTACCTATTTGTGGCCGAATGTCGTTTTCCCAGCGCCGACGCATTTGGTTGGTCATATCCCCACCTTTGCCAAAGTTGAGAAAGACACTTTCGGGACATTCTTTTCGCAACACTTGCAAGTAGCCCCCACCTGAGCGCGCATCAGTCAGGGAATCCCCTAAGGCAGCCACCACATAGCGTCGTTTGGAAAGGGGGGTGGGGAGAGCTTGCGAGGGCGCTGGTTGAGGCAGCAGAGGGGGAGGGGTGACTAATTCTTTCGTTTCTTTACGCTTTAGGTGAGATATCTCCTCTGTTTGTGATTTTTGTGGACAGGCCACAAGAATCGAACCTGCACAGAAAAGTAGCGCGAGGTGCCTCCGACTCAAGCCGGGTACAGAAGTCACTCGACGAAAGCGTTGTGTCATTGTTACATCCTTTCGACGACTTGAATGCCAAGCAAGTTCAACCCACGGCGCATTTGACGCGCAGAAAGAGCGGAGAGGGCGAGACGACTCTGTTGCACATCACCTTCAGCCGAGAGCACATGGCACGCCTCGAAAAATGCCATAAATGCTCGCGCTAGCTCATAGAGGTGGTCGCAGAGATAATGAGGCAATGAGGTAGTGGCTGCCCGATGTATTACCTCGTCAAAGCGAATGAGCACTCGCGCCAGTTTATGCTCTTCTGGCTTCTGTAGGGTGATTGTCGACTCTGCTTCTTCTAATGAAAAGCCCCCCTTGTCGAAAACACTTGAGATACGAGCGTATGCGTATTGCAAATAAGGGCCGGCATTGCCTTGAAAACTTACTAATTTATCCCAATCAAATTGATAGTCGCTCGCCCGGTTCTGACGCAGATCGGCGTACTTGACGGCCCCGATGCCCACGGCCCGTGCGACGCGTGGTATCTCTTCTTTGGGGACGCGGAGAGTGCCGTCGTTCAAGCTATTGGTTAGGTGCAAGGTGGCGCGCTTCTCGGCTTCGTCCAGAAGAGAAGCTAGAGTAACCACTTTGCCATCCCTTGTTTTTAGCGGCTTGCCTTGTTCATCAAGAACGGTGCCAAAGGAGATATGCTCAAGCTCCATATCGATGTCTAGAAATTTTGCTACCGCGAAGAGCTGAGTAAAATGTAGGTGCTGGCGGGCGTCGACGACGTAGAGACAGCGATCTGCCTGCCATTCGGACTTTCTGAACTTGAGGGCTGCGATGTCGGTGGTCGAATAGAGAAAAGCGCCATCCTTTTTTTGAATGAGAAAGGGAGAGTCCTGCTTCTTGAGTCCTGGAGGCGAGGCCTCGAAGTCCTTCCAAAAAATACCAATGGCTCCTTGTTCTTTGCGCGCGTAGCCTTTTTCCTTCAGTTCCTCGACGACTCCGGGGAGCATCTTGTTGAAACTGCTCTCACCAAGCCATTCATCAAAAGTTACATCCATGCGTTCGTAGACCGCGTCCAGGGCTGTGCGGGTGGTGCCTACGAACTTTCTCCACATGGCTAAATTTTCTTCATCGCCGTTCTGAAGTTTGTTCAATTCGTTCCGAGCGCGGTCGGCGAAGTCTTCGTCTTCTTTAGCCCTAGCAGTTGCTGCCTTGTAGACGCGTTCAAGCTCCTCAATGGGCGAGTCTTCTAAGGCAGAGAGATCCCCCAACTCACGCATCCCTGTAAGAAGAAGCCCATATTGGGTGCCCCAGTCGCCAATGTGATTGTCCCCCACCACATCGTGGCCGACAAATCGCAGGAGCTTGCAAATGCAATCGCCAATAATGGTCGAGCGCAGGTGCCCTACATGCATCTGTTTTGCGATATTCGGTCCAGAAAAATCGACGACAACTTTTTGAGGCGTCTCAGCAAGCGTCACCCCATCGCGGGCGTGGTCACGGCAAGCCTCATTTAAATGGCTTGCTAACCAAGTTGCCGAAAGCTTGATGTTGACAAAACCGGGTCCAGCAACTTCGGCCTGATCGATACTGGGATCTTTTTGCAATTCGTGAGCGATGGTTACGGCTATCTCCCGTGGGTTTTTTTTCAGCCGCTTTGCAAGGGGGAGCGCTGCATTTACCTGATAGTCTCCATGGCGCGCATCGCTGGTGGCTTTTAAGAGGGCAGGGGTTCGCTCGTTGGTCGCCGCGAATACGGCGCTAGAAGCAATTTTTTCGAGAAGTTGCTCGATTCGCATAGGCTTTTCTTAGTTGAGGGGAGGAGTTGCGGGAATAGCGTGGGAATCTTTCCATGGAATTATTCAGCTTTTCATGCTGGGGCCCTTATCGGTCGCCATATATTGGTCGCTTTGTATCCCGACCCAATCGAACGGTATTTTTGCAATGGAAAAGCACATCCTCCTCATCAGTAAGTTTGACGCACCAGACCCGACGGGCATGGGCAACACGCCTCCCGATGACTTTAAATTCTTGCGTTTGAATAGTCCGAACCAGGCATTGCGGGCCATTCGCGAAAAAGTGCCTATCTCTGTCGTGGCCTTTGATGGAATGGCCTTGGGAGAGTCTGGGCCGGAGCTTTTTAAACGTCTGGCCCAAGAAAACGATTTACCCTTGCTCTGGCTATCTGGAGAAGGAGACGAACCCGATTTTGGCAGCCTTGAGCCTGCCGGGGTTTTCTCCGGTCCTCCTGATAGAGAAGGGTTTGAGCAATCGGTCAGAAAAACAGTGCGTGATGGATTTTATCCCCCATCTCTAGTTCAGTCCCTTCTCTCGGCTTGCAATAACGTCATGACCACGACATTTCAGCGTAGTCTTGAAACCCGGCCGGCCTGGCTGAAAGTCTCCGGCATGGTCTATGGTGACGTCAGTGCGTGCCTGCCTTTTCGTGCAGATAAAGTACTTGGAAACGTAATTGTTACGGGTTTTCGTTCACATTTGGCCCAATTGGGCATGGAGATAGGCTTTGAGGCCGAAGAGGGGGAGCGTCGAATCGCCCAAGCGGTATTGGCCGAGATTTCAAATGTGATCATTGGCCGCCTCGCGATGGATTGTGAGGAGTTGCTAGGCACCTTGAGAATGGGCCTCCCTTTGGTTTTTGCCGGTGATGGTCTCGATACCCATTCACCCGAGAAAAAGCCTAGTGTTTGCGTCGACGTGGAAGACGACTGGGGTAAGCTTCATACGGAATTTTTGTTTCAGCGAGCGGATATCAATATGGAGACCGACAAGGACATGGCAGTTGCTGGAGACGTCCTTCTTTTCTGAGCGGGGGTTTTGCTCACTCATCGGGCCGGAAAAATCAGTCCCTTGAGCCCAGGGCGGAGAGAGGCGAAAAAGTCTTGAATCACCCTGGCTAGACTGCCAAGTAGTTGTCGTGAAGGGTTTTCAACATTTTCGTGGTGCTTCTGCACTTTCAGGTTTTCGTCTCGACAAACGACTTCTTGGGGCACGCTCTGTGGTGCCTCAAGTGTGCGGACTGACTGCAGAGTTCGCACACTTCGTGCAAACAATTCCAGGCGAAAAGCTCGAACCAGAGGATATTGAGCGCCTAGAGAAACTTCTGTCCTATGGCTCTGATCCAATAAGCAAGTCTGAGCAGGCGGGCCAGGGCAAGCAAGGGAACCATTCGGAAGAGAGCGAGGGCCAATACGTGGTGGTCGTACCACGCCTTGGAACCATTTCCCCCTGGAGCTCGAAGGCGACTGAGATTGTTCTAAGTGCCGGGGTTCGTCATGTGCAGCGTGTAGAGCGAGGTATTCTCTATCGATTGAGTGCAGAGAAGATTCTCACCGAGGGGGAGTTGCACCTAGGCGCGAGCAAGCTTCACGACCGCATGACAGAAACTGTATTGCTGAGTGTGGAAGATGCGGGGCGACTTTTTCTTCAAGAACAGGCTCGTTCCTTACGCATTGTACCCCTGATTAAAGAGGGTAAACGGGCTCTCTTTGACGCGAATTCTGAGTGGGGATTGGCTCTTGCTGAGGACGAAATTGACTATCTTTTTAGCGCTTTTCTCGAATTGGGCAGGAACCCGACCGATGTTGAATTGATGATGTTCGCCCAGGCTAACTCTGAGCATTGCCGTCATAAAATATTCAGCGCGAATTGGTTTATTGACGGAAAAAGGAAGGAAAATTCCCTCTTTGGTATGATTAAAAATACATACAAGGAGTGTAGCGAGGGTATGATCTCTGCCTACAGCGACAACGCTTCGGTCATGGAGGGCTTCGACTCTCAACGCTTTTTCCCCCAACCGGGCGCCGGGGCGGCCTATGATACAATCGCCGAGCCTGCCCATATATTGATGAAAGTAGAGACTCACAATCATCCCACTGCTATATCCCCCTTCTCGGGTGCGGCTACCGGCTCGGGAGGAGAAATTCGTGATGAGGGCGCCACTGGGTTTGGCTCTAAACCCAAGGCAGGTCTCACCGGATTTACCGTTTCTAATCTACGCATACCCGAATTTGAACACCCTTGGGAAAAAGACAATATCGGTCGCCCAGAGCGCATTGTCTCGCCTCTTGAGATCATGCTGGAAGGACCGATTGGCGGAGCAAGCTTCAACAACGAGTATGGGCGACCAAATATTCTAGGCTATTTTCGAACTTTTGAGCAAAAGGTGGGCGATACGGTTTTTGGATATCACAAACCAATTATGCTAGCTGGGGGGCTTGGTAATATTCGACCAGAACTAGCCGTTAAGGAGTCCTTTTCTCCCGGCGCGCAATTGGTAGTGCTGGGAGGCCCCGCCATGCTCATTGGCCTGGGGGGCAGCGCTGCCTCGTCGATGGCTTCAGGTGCTAGTTCAGCTTCGCTCGATTTCGCTTCGGTCCAGCGCGAAAATCCTGAGATGGAGCGGCGTTGTCAGGAGGTAATCGATCGGTGCAATTCTCTAGGAAAAGAGAGTCCCATTGTCTTTATTCATGATGTAGGAGCTGGTGGACTCTCTAATGCCTTGCCCGAATTAGTGCACGACGGGAAATGTGGAGGACATTTCCAACTCAACGCCATTCCCAATTCAGAGCCAGGCATGTCTCCGATGGAAATTTGGTGCAACGAAGCCCAGGAGCGTTACGTCTTGGCGTTAGCTCCAGAGCGGGTCAGTGTTTTCAAGGAGATCTGTGAGCGTGAGCGATGTCCCTTTGCCATTGTGGGAGTCGCCACCGAGGCCGCCCACATCCTCCTAGACGGTAAAGTGAAGGGTGAGCAACCCATCGATTTGTCTCTTCATGTACTCCTGGGCAAACCTCCAAAAATGACTCGCGATGTGCAGAGTTCTTCTTCGCCTAAGGCGCCCCTGAACCCCCAAGCCCTCTCCGTTCGAGACGCTGCTTATCGTATTCTTCAATTGCCAGCGGTTGGCGACAAAAGCTTTCTCATTACCATCGGCGACCGAACGGTCACAGGTTTGGTCCATCGTGACCAAATGGTGGGTCCCCATCAGATCCCCGTTGCGGACGCCGCTGTAACATTAGCTGACTACGAGGGGGTCACCGGTGAGGCGATGGCTGTGGGAGAGCGTACTCCTCTAGCTGTATTGGACGCAGCGGCAGCGGCGCGCATGGCAGTCGGTGAGGCTTTGACGAATCTTGCCAGCGCACCAATCGAGGGGCTCCGGCGAGTGAAGTTATCCGCCAACTGGATGGCCGCCTGCGGTGCTGAGGGGCAAGACGCTGAGCTCTATGCCGCCGTGCAAGCGGTTGGGATGGAACTTTGCCCGGCCCTTGGTGTTACCATTCCCGTTGGTAAAGATTCTATGTCGATGCGAACGGTATGGGAGAATGGTCAAAAATCTGTCCAGTCTCCTGTTTCTCTCATTGTTACGGCCTTTGCCCGAGTCGAGGACGTGCGAGGAACATTGACCCCCGAGATGAAGGACGAACCCGACTCAGAACTTATCTTCATAGACTTGGGCAAGGGAAAAAATCGTCTCGCCATGTCTGCTTTTGCTCAGGTGTCCGAGCAAGCCGGTGAAGCTGTACCAGACGTGGAGAGCCCGGGAGAACTCAGGGCGTTTTTTGAGGTGATTCAGTCCCTCAATCAGTCAAAACTCATACTAGCTTACCATGATAGATCGGACGGCGGGCTATTTGTCTCCCTAGCTGAGATGTGTTTTGCCGGAAAAACAGGAGCGACTCTTTATCTCGATGCTCCTGAAGTCGGCTCCGCGGACTCAATGGCTCAAGCCCGTCTTTTTAGCGAAGAACTTGGGGCGCTGATTCAAGTGAGTAAAGAGAACGTCAAGGCAGTGTTAGAACGCCTGGCTGCCAGCAAACTTCAATCTAGCGTGGTTGCAAAGTTGAGAGAGGACGACCGTCTCGTTATAATTGAAGGTGATGCTGAAATTTTCTCGGAGTCTCGCGTTGACTTAAAACGAGCATGGTCAGCGACTTCATTTAGAATGCAAAAGCTGCGGGACAATCCAATACTGGCACAAGAAGAGTACGATCAAATTCTCAATAGAGAAGATCCCGGAATCAATCCTTACGTACCCTTCGATCTCAATGAATCTGCCGTGCGCGGGGTGATTGAGTCGGCCAGTGAGCGCCCCCAAGTTGCTATATTGCGCGAACAGGGTGTCAACGGCCAAATGGAAATGGCCGCCGCATTTACCAAAGCTGGTTTTCTTGCCCGTGATGTGCATATGAGTGACTTGCAGGCGGGGCGCGTGAAGTTGGCAGATTATGCAGGGCTGGTCGCTTGTGGTGGTTTCTCCTATGGAGATGTTTTGGGCGCTGGGCTTGGATGGGCCAAGTCGATTCTTTTTAATCGATTAGTAAGGGACGAACTAGCTCAGTTTTTTCAGCGGGAAAAAACGTTTACTTTAGGGGTCTGCAACGGCTGTCAGGCATTTTCTGCCCTGAAAGAACTGATCCCAGGAGCGGCCCATTTTCCTCAGTTTGTGCGCAACGCAAGTGAACAATTTGAAGCGCGCTTGAGCCAAGTCGAAGTGGTGGAGAGCCCCTCGGTACTGCTTCGCGATATGGTAGGGGCGCGAATTCCTGTGGCGGTTGCTCATGGAGAGGGGCGGGCTTCATTTTCTCAAACCGGAAATCAAGACCAATTGAACGTGGCGCTGCGCTTCGTGGATGGTGCCGGTAATTTGGCCGCTACTTACCCAAAAAATCCCAATGGTTCACCTGATGGAATTACGGGCATCACCAGTACCGATGGGCGTGTGACATTGATGATGCCCCACCCCGAACGTATTTACAGGGGGGTACAGCATTCGTGGTGTCCCCCCGAGTGGGGAGAGCGCGGCCCTTGGCTTCGCATGTTTGAAAGCGCACGGTCCTACGTTGGTTGAAGGCGCCCTGCCCCTGGCTGTGTAGAGACACGCCGCGCCTCTACGCAGCCAGGGACACAAAAAGACGAGCGAAACAAGATCAGATGGGCAAGCTATCGAGAAGAAGTCTTTGCGCTTGCTTTGCCGAGTCTCCTTGAACGATGGTATCACGTATCAAACCGCGAATATCTAGGCGCTGCCGTTCTCCGGCGTTTAGTTCAGAGGTCAGACTCTTTATTATCTGCTCTACGTAAGAACGGGTAGGTTCAACGAAATCTCCATATTCTTCAACTCTTTTCAGGAGAGAGTAACCAAGAGTTGGAATTTGTGACCCAAGGGTAACGTCGTCGTCAATATAACGTAGTCGGCCCTCTTCCAAAGCAAAATTGGACGGATGAACATCGAGAATTATGCCGTCGCGTGCTGCAAGTTTTGCACTCAAGACAATGGAGGTCGCGTAGTGGTCGAGGGCGCTCGTAAGCTTGTTCTTACTACTTTCCTCAACTGCACTTTTCATGAGCGAACGCAAAGTCGGGAGCCAAGGAGTCGTGGTCCACAACCAAAATTGCTTGGTTTGCGATTGATGAAGTGAAATGACTGTGCCGGCGGGGGTTAGGCTTCCAAGCATAACCTTGTTGCGAGCCGCTTCAATCATCATACTTTTTCCCTTGTCGAAACTTTCGCGTCGACGGCGTTCTGAAGTTTTTACGCAGTATCCTCCAACTTGAAAGATATAGGTATCAGAGCGGCCGCTGCCATCTTGGGTTCCTAAGTTTCCACTTAGATCAACTCTGTGTATTGCGTCGTCGAATGAGAGGGAGCGCAGTAATTGGCGCCCGGTCGCGGCTGGCCAAATACACCCAGAGGCAACTTCGGCTGTGGGCAGAGGGGGAAGAGCTGTGTGGAGTGTTGAACTTTGGCGAGGGTCGCTGCGGCGCAAGGCTTTATGGACCGCCTCACGGGTATTCTCTCGTCGTTGACTTTCTGATCGCTCTTCTTTTTCTAGTTGCAGGGCTGCGACGGGACAATACCCTTCAATGCCGTCTAAATCGTCCAGTTGGAGTTGAAGCGCGGCCGGAGAGCCAGAGTTTCCTTTGAGAGCGAGAACGCCTGCTTCTGCGGATAAAATTGAAACTCGATTTGCGGCACCGCGCATGGCAAGAACAGCGGTTTCCTTTACGCCTGTCCCATTTTCAGCGCTAGCGCTGAGCACTGGAAAATCCCAATTGAGACCAAAGTCACTCCTCAAATCATCAGGGGACACGGCGTTGACCAAGTCCGACTTGTTGAGCTGTATGACAATCGGGATGGGTTCCTTACGCTCCTTCTTTGCGCGCTCCTGCAATAATCGAAACATCTGTCGTGCTTCATGGAGGAGCTCTCGCTGTCCCTCTACCACGAAGACGATCGCGTCCGCTTCAGATAGAAGTGAGAGACGTCGGCGTGCAAGAACTTTTTGTCCAGGCACGGTGAGAAATTGTGAGCGTAAAGCGCAGCCTCTAACGATACCGCTGTCGACGTGCAGCCAGTCGAAGTACGTTGTGCGACCAGCCGTCTCACCGGGGCTGTGCAGTTCGCTACGTCGAGGGACAGTAAATACCTCACAGAGAGATTTTAAATTGCTCGTTTTTCCAGAACGCGCTGGGCCGTCGTAGACAATTCGCACGACGATTTTGTTGAGCTCTGAGTCGAATACGGCCATTGAACACGGGGGGTAGGGTTCTATTGGTTCGCTAGGATGGGGCAAAAATGGTATCCAGAAGGTCCTGTTCTTCCTATTTTCTCCAACACAAGAGGAGAGAAAATAGGAGAACAGTACGCTAGCCGACTACAGCGGTCGCTTCTTGTTGATGTGAACCAGCCGCAAGAAGCGTGACTTCTCTCTAGGCGGCAGCCTCAATCAGAGACAATTGTGATCTTGATTTGGTAAGCACCATTCCCATATTTGCAGAACATCGACAAATACTCACTACAACGAGGTCGGTGTTCTTTTTACAACGTTGAAATACGTGAATCAGGTTCTCTGAAAGTATGATGAATTCCTGAAAATAGTGATGACCGTCGTCTGCGACACCTCGCGTTTTCTTGAACATGCTTTCAATGGCGGAAACATTTTGACCTTGGTAAAGTTCACCTGTCGCCGCGGCGACAAGATCAAGTACCTCTTGTGGGTGACTGTCGACTGTTTTTGATCCAAGAAGCATTCCGGTTTTCATGTCAACAAAACCGGTGGCTACACATTCTGGAATATTTCGCTGAGCATCAGCGAGTGCACTATCTAGACTCATAATATATCCTCTTCTTACTTTGGTTTAGGGAACGAATGGTTCGACACTAGGTATGGCGGCTTTCACTTGCGCCCAACCCATGCCAATATTTGTTGTTTTTTTGGTCACCAGCATCATCACGGCTTTGCCTCCTTTGATGGTTTTGGCGAAGTGAAAATTGTGCTCCGATGTAACGTGTACTTCGTTAAAGTAATGCTTGCCGTCATCAGGCACGCCACGGTGTGAGCGTACCATTTGCTCAACTCGCCCAACATTTGCACCCCGAAAAAGGTCCATTGTGGCGGCGGCAACTACTTCGTTGAGTGCTGAGGTGTATTGTGCGGAATTGTGAATTCCAAGGAGCATTCCTGTGTCTAGGTCTACGACCCCACAGGCTACGGCCCCACAGGCTACGGCCCCATCAACGGCAGAGGTAACATCGCGGCAAGCGTCATCAATCTTTCCCATTACTATGTCCTTGTTCTAAAAGATGAGCGCAGAACTTGCGCGTTTGCAGATAGTGAGTGCAAGGTGTGGGCCATGTTGTTTATTGGCAATGAGTGGTTCGATTGCGTAACTCGTTATTGAGTTGATTGGTTTTTCGCTTAGTGAAAACCGTCACCAGATGGCGAATCTGGACGTTCTGCGCGGTATCCGTCAGATGGGAGACTGGGTGAAGGCGGGAGGCTTCGTTTTACTATGTAGCTGGCGAAGTCCTTCACGAATTCAAGTTGTTCTTGGCTTTGTATATAGAGTTGATTGACGCGGCGTACGGTGTCAACTGCAACGACGGCGTCTTCTCCTCTGAGCACGCGCATACAAGCGAGCAGTGTTCCTGTTCGCCCTAGGCCCGCTCGGCAATGAAAGACTGTAGCTTCACCTCTATCGATCCAAGTTTGCACCTGTTTACAAAGAGAGAGGCACGCTTCCGGGGAGGGAACACTCATGTCCACTATGGGAAAGTGCGTTGACTCTATACCTCGGCAAAGTAATTCCCCAGGGGGGAATGTGCGTTCGGTGAGATTTACTAAATGACGAACACCTAGGGAAGATAGACCGTCCAAATCCGCGCTTTTTTCTTGTAAGAGCCCCGGCCACTGGGTGCCGCCGAGTAGTCCAGGATCGAGCCAGTGGAACCCTCCGGGGTGGCGTACGCTCTCGGCAGCGGTGGGAAACCAAGAGGGAGACGTTTTGCTCTTAGCTTGAGTCGTTTCCCCTCCGGCCTGTTGGCTTTCTATATGTTCGCGCCATTCGAGATCTTGCTCTTCGGCCTTCGGCCAACAGGTTCCCGTCGAAAGAAATTTTCTTCCGAGATCAGTTTGGGGAGACTTGAAGAATTCTTCAACAGAGCTCTTTTCCACCAAAGTGCCGCCAGCGAGTAGAATAAGACGGTGACCCAGCTCCTTGGCGACTTGCAAGTTGTGTGTCGTAAAAACAAGTGCGAGTTCTTCTCGTGCCTGATGGAGGACCTGAAGTAGATCTCCCCGTAGATGGGCTTCTACGTCTCGCAAGGGTTCATCCGCTAGAATACAAGGCGCGCCATCTGAGGCTAGACGGCTGAGGCCAAGCATACGCTGTTCTGCTAGGGCGAGTTCTGTCACTGGTTCGTCTAGACGCGTTGCAAATCTCTCCCAAAGGTTCCAACGCCCAAGTGTTTGTCGAGCGAGGGCTACTTTTTCAGACTTGCTATAGCTCTTCTCTCCTCTGATATTCGCGATTGCGTTGTCGAGGACGGTAGCGGTAAATAGTCGGGCCTTTTGTTGAAAGAAGGCGAAACTCCCCTGGGCCTCTTCGCGCTCGACCTCTCGAAGAAGTTCTCTCTCTCCCCAGCGGACCTCTCCATGGGCCCAAAACGACGGGCGCAGGTCATTCCATCGCCCCAAAGTACGAAGAAGGGTCGACTTTCCCACTCCTGATGGGCCCATGAGTGCCAAGGAACCATAGGGCGCGACATTGAAGCTGACCCTACGAAAAACAACTTGCGATTCAAATCCTACGCTAAGATTGTCTATTTCAAGTAGCGAATCCGTCATGGACTTTTCCCTGCAAGGCTTATTCCCAAAGGGATTTGAAGGGGGAGCGCCTTGGCCCAAAAAGTGCTTGGTGCTGCACCATGAGTAGGGCTCAAAAAGGAGGGGGGGCGGCGGCGCGCGTGCTGCGATTACCTCCTCCTCCAAATAAACCTCGTTGGGGTCATAAAATTAAGCGGGCAACGGGGGCCTTTCGCGTCGCTCGCCTTGTCAAAAAGATGCGTGAAGCAGACGAGGGTAAGAGTAGCCCTGAAGAAAGAGAGCGTGCCCGTCGTGCTCTTTATCAGGTGCTCTCTTCAATGCGCGGGGTTCCAATGAAGATGGGGCAATTGTTCGCTAGCAATGAGGAAGACGACCCCCTGAGGGAGCTATTGGACAATATTGACCCTCTACCCCTCGAAGAGATCATTCCCGTTCTCGATCATGAATGGGGGAGACCTTTTGGGGAGATTCTCTCCGTGTTGGAGCCTGCCCAATTTGCGGCGTCTTTGGGGCAAGTTCACCCTGGTAACATCAGGGCATTGAATGGAAACGAAACGGAGCGGGTGGCTGTTAAAGTACAGTATCCTGGCGTGCGAGAGAATGTCCGTGCCGAGATGTTTTTACTAGGGATGGTGCCCAAAGCGGGACCCATAGCTCGCTACGGTTTCGACCTGCAGGGGTACAAGAAGACTCTTTCAGAAAATATGGAACGAGAACTCGATTATCTCACAGAGGCCGTTCAACAGGAGCGATTTCGTGCAGAATGTACCGTCGAAGGTTTAAGCATCGCTCGAGTTTATCCCGAGTACTGCACCCGCAATGTGTTGGTGCAGGAGTGGTTGGAGGGGGAGAGCATCTCTGTTGCAAGAACATATCCTCTCTCGGTTCGATTGCGCATTGGTCAGACAATTTTACGGACGCTCTTCAAGAGTATTTTCGAAACGGGACTGGTGCATGGCGACCCTCATGCTGGAAACTATCGCTTCACCCCAGAGGGTGAAGTGCTTCTCTACGACTTTGGATGTGTGATTGAAGTAGACAAGCCTCGGGCTCAGGCTCTTCTTGGACTAGTTCTCAGGATGCGAGAGGGGGAGAGTTTTCGCCCCTTAGACTATTGGAAGGCAATGGGTTTTTCGGAAGAAAAGCTCCTTTCTATCGAGGAGGCTCTTGCCGTGATTGGCGAAACTCTGCTTGAGCCATTTCTTTCACCAGGAGTATTCGCTCCAGAAAATTGGAAATTGAGTGAGCGCTTTGAGGAAGCTTTGGGACCTCTTCGATGGTGGTTTCGTGCCGCAGGGCCAGCTGACTTGCTCTTACTTTTGCGCGCGTTTCAAGGAGCCATTGCTTTCCTTGGAGAGCTTGATGTGAAGCTGCCTTGGTGGGCCGTCTTGAAGGCAACCCTTTCTGTTGAAACTTTTGAATTGGCCGCCGCTTTTGAACCGGAGCCTGTCGCTTCGGGTGTCTACCAGATAAAGAGCGCTCGCCATTTACGGGTCGAGCTGGCGCGAGGTGAGGCGCCTCTCTCATTTTGCTTTCCAGCTTCTGAAGCTAGACATCTTAGCCAATTGGTTGCCCCTGAATTGCTCGCTCCTTCGGAGCAAGAACTTCTCCGTAAAGCAGAAGAGAAAGTGGAGACGACTGGGTTGTGTCCTGGGCTGCTCGCTTGGGGCAGGTCAAAGGACGGTCCTTATCGAATTTGGCTCGAATAGTAGCAGGGCTTGGGAGCCAGTGCTGGAGCTTAGCTCTACCGCTTGCCTGGTACGATCACGCTACGTGTCTTGTCGAGTCAGCTTCCATCGCGCCGTTGAGTCGTGGCGCACTCTGGACGAGCGCATACGCCCTATCGAGATTGGTGGGAAAGTGGGCGTTGCGCAGGCCCCGGGTTCGCGGCGCAAAGTAGTCGATATAGTCTTGGGTCCAATGTCCCCAATGCTTCTTTGAGTTGGACTCGTGCTCGCGGTAGTAGTCAACTAGGAGTTGGTGCAAGACTTTTGACTCTTTGCCCACTTCAGAAGTTGTGTGTTTTATGGGTGCGTTGACCCCGTAGGGATCTACGTAAACGTGCGCACGGCCTAACTCGCTCACCGTGTCTCCCTCGATGGGGCAATCTAAAATGAGGTCGAAGCGATCTCTGAAGCGCGGCGCACCCTCTGCCACTCTACCTAAGCTAATGGTGACCGATTCGTACCCTGGTGACTGGTCTGTCTTGTTCTTGTCCTGAAAAAAAAGAAATCCCATGGGCGCTGACATGCTCCGTAGAGACTGCAAAAATACCCTGTGCGCTTCGGGCAAGTCTTCAACCGTTTCGAGGGCGATATCGACTGCCCCCGTGACCAATGCACTGTCGGTAGCGTCTAGCTTAAAACTAGAAAAAGTCGTGATACCTTCTTTGTTTTGAGGACGCGACCAACCAATTCGACGCTTTTGTCGATAGGCTTCGAGGGCGCGCATGAGCAGGCGTAGGGGCCGAGCTGGCCGGTTTCTTTTGGACAGGGCACTGAGGGCCAGCTTGTACTGGTCTTCGGTTGTGATAGCTGAGGATGTCCGGTTGGTGGCTGCTATGGTATTGTCCATGGTAGCAGCGAACAAAGCAAAGAGTGGTCCATTGTATAGCTGTGTCTTGAGTATTGGATGCCTATTTGTCCCGCGGGCTAGCCAGCAATCTCTTGGAGAGCACCTTGTTGTATAACTGCGGATTTCGACATCTACCTGGCGTGACTCGCTAGTTTAATATGTCGGTTTTCGTCAGTTGCAAGTGAGGTGGGTTGGGTTACGACTAGATTATGCAAGGACATGCTTTGGGAGTGGTTCATTGGGTGGAGAACGTGGGGGAAGTGGCTAACTTTCTAGTCAAAGAGTTACGAATGCCCTTGCTAGAAAGCTATGGTGAATCTGCCTATCTCGACAATGGTTCATTCTGTCTGAGACTACTCTCTGGAACCCCCTCTGGCGCACGACTAACTATTGACGTTGCAGCCTCAAATATTGAAGAAGTTGTCGATGGTTTATTGCTCAATCGAGGCATCATACAACAAGGGGAGCCCCGGTGGGTTTCTCCTACTCGAAAGTGCGTTTCCTTGCGTGCCCCTTATGGCTTTGACCTACTAGTGGGGCGAGAGTTCGACGAGGATGAATTGGGGGTTACACCTGTACTTCACACAAATCTAATCTGGAGTTCCACAGCTATCGATAAAGTTCAAGCGATTGCAAGGGAAGTTCCTGTGGCGTTTCGTGATAGTGTTCGAACTCGCACGGTCGCCCGAGCTGAGGAACTTGCTGTAGAACGCGGGGGGCTAGAGGTTTCCCCCGAAACGGCCCTTGCCGGTATGATTCAAGTTACCCCTGCGATTCAATTGGAAATTTTGCGCAAGCGTTTGCGCGCCCACGGAATCGACCCAGAGCAATTCGCCGATGACTTTTTGCGATAGCGGAGGGGTCGTCTACGCAACGGGGTGATTCTACTGAGTGACGAGGTACTTGTTGGGATGAGATCCAAGTTTTTTTAAGATTGTCTATCACCGACTTCTTGAAGTAAGTCTCGGCCTTCTCGAGGTAGCTTTTAGCCAAATCTTTATGAATGCCTAAGTTGAGCGGTTGCACAAGAGCCTCCCCCAAGTCTTCACCTCGCCCATCGTGGGGGGTCTGGAGGTAGTGCAAACTCTCACCGAGAAGCCCAAAACGATGTAGACCTAGAGGAAAAGCTAGCTGAAATTGAGTGTGCAATTCACTTACTTGCCTTAAACCGACGAGATATTGCTCCAAAAAGTACAAGACCTTCTCAAAATCGTCTTTTTGTAGTGCAAATTGAAGGTGTTCATCGAGTGAAGAGGGCATCTTCGACACACTCCAGAGCCATGCACCTCCTTGGGTGCCGTGGCTTACGCTCCAAACTAAGGTGGGAAGAGTGAGCGCTCCCAATTGAATACTTACTCGTGCGTGATGAAGCAGTTCCGCCTTTGCCTCATCTGTACTTCGCATCACTGATTTTTTTCTGGAGAAAAAGCTCCAGAGCCCAGCGTCTACTCGATTAAAATCAGAGTGCGAGGGAACTGGTTCACACTCAAATAGCAGGGCCCTTCGTAAAGTTTCCCTGCCTCGGTTGGCAGGCCAAATCATGCCGCTGGCTACGTCGGGGTGGGGGAGTTGAGGGGTTCCAATATCGTCTCCCGGAGGCAAGATGGATTCTAGGCGTTCTAGGGCCCCTAGCCGATTACTGGATTGAGGTAGTGGGCGGGCATCAAGGACAACCTCAACGAGCGAGCGTCCGTCGTCTTGCTCGGCTGTCTTTATCCAGGACAGTATTTCATTCGATTCTCCTGAGCGGCCTTGGAGGCTGGAGATACCAAGAGTAAGAATCTTTGTCTGTACCGCATCTGCAGCCTCGCGAATTGCCAATACGGCAGTTTCCCTGACTCCCGTTCCCTCGGAAGCTTGGGCGCTGACTAGAGGAGTATCTGGGGTCAATCCCAAGGCTTCACGCGCTTCTTTTGGCGTGAGAGCGTTGTAGATGTCCGTTTTATTCAGCTGAATGACTAGGGGAGGGAGTGGAACTAACTTTTCTTTCATCGAGTGGAAACACGCCACCGACTCCGCAAGCAATTCTCGGTCGGCCGATAGTACGAACACGAGCACATCTGCAAGGCTCACTAGAAGATTTCTTCGTCTGGAGAGGACTCGCTGGCCAGGAACTGTGATGAACTGGCAGCTGAGCTGTCGACCAGCAACCAGCCCTGTGTCTACGCGCAGCCAATCGAGAAACATCGTTCGATCGCCGTCGGTGCCAGGGGACAGAAGCTCCGAGCGACGGCGCTCGGTAAAGCAGCCGCAGAGAGCTTGGACGTTGGTGGTTTTCCCTGCCTCGGCGGGGCCATCGTAAACGACCCGAACAACAACTTTTTGAGTTTCTTGGTCTAGGAACGCCATGGCTACCTTGAGTTGGCACCCATGAACACGCGAGCTAAAGCCGACTTGTCAGGGCAACGAGCAGTAAAAAGAAGTCGGTCCTCTTGCCAGAAACCGATGGCTTGTCCTTTCGAGTCGGAGGCAGCCATGAACTGAGTGCTGTCTCCCAAGGCTCCGGAAATATCAAGCATGCTGCTCGACCACGCTGCAAGCTGCTGAATCTCCCCCACTTGAAACTCGTGCTCACCGGCCATTGCTAAGGGAGTGGGACTTGCTCCTTGATCGCGGAGGTACACAACTCCCGTGCAAGTTTCCGGTAGCGTCATGTGTAGCCGTTGGTTAGCCTTGGTGGCTAAGATGCTATTTTTTAGGGCGCCGAGTGAGCAGAGAAGTGCCCCGGTAGAGAAGGTAAATGCCGCTTCATATCCTCTGCCATTGTGAGGTAGAAAGCGACTGCTCGTGGAGTTTTCTCCCATGATGGCGATAGCCTCGGCGGTATGCTGCCGTAAGGCTCGACGCAGGTCATTGGGGGAGATTAAGCCCGCGCTGATTAGAGTTTCTCCAAGAGGGCGACCCTTTTTTACGCAGACTCGATAGAGCTCTTCAATACGAGCTTTAGGTATGGGGGGAGAAACTTGATGTTGGAGTACTTCGGTGAGTCGCTGTTTCATTCCCGGAGCCATGGCCCAACAAATTCGACCGTTTTCGACTAGAATAGCCCCTGAATCTTTGGTTCCGCTCTGGGCCACGATTGCCCCGGTTGCGTCGCGAGACAACTCATCGACCTCCTCTAGGAGATTGATTGCCCGCTGAAGAGGGGTTTGCAGTGCTGGGGACGATTCGGGGGCACAGCAGGGTAAACTGAGTTTACGAATGCGGGTCTCTGAGCATCGGGAGTCCTCCTCGTTCGCAAGAGCAGCGTTCATGAGATGGCCGCCTCAAAGATTGACTGTGAGTCTTTTAGCTCAACCCAGCACATACCCGGATTGGCATCGCGAGAGGTAACTAAGTAGAGAACGAAGTGAGGTTTGCTTAGCCAAAGAACGAAGTGAATGAGATGATCGCTCGCTATGCGGACCTCTTGTGGGTCGTTCGAAACTGATTTTTCATCGCTGCGCTCAAGAAGAGAGCGTAGGCCGTGACCTTGGCAAATGCCCTGGGCCGAACTGAGAACGTCTTCGTTGCTCATACCAACCCCGGACCAGTGCATTCCGAGGACAGCGCCCTTTTCGAGATTGATAACACTCGCTTCAACTCCGAGAGGAATGCGTCCTACTAAGCGCGCGCAAGCAGCGCTAACAACGCTGCCCTCCGGAAGAGTGCTCCGGCTTCGCCTCGTGAGGGCTCCTTGGGTCTCCGGGATGAATCGACATGTTGCGGGGATACTTGGCGGGTGAGCACTCGCTGGTGATGCAAAAGAAAGAGGGTCGTCTTTCGTCGAGAAATCGTCAAGGATGCAATCTCTCTGGGACTCGTCCACTCGACGTAAAACATCTAGAAGTAGTCCCTGAAAAGAGGATGAGACTGTGGATACGACCTCCATCAATGGAGAGGTCATGATGGTTCCGCTTTTTAGAAGCAGTAGGCTTTGCAGTGCTGCGCTTCCGATCTCCTCGCCAAAACTGGCGTGTATAATCTCTCCTTGTAGCAGGTGAATCGCTCCGAGAAATCCAACATGAATCGAAATTGAGCGGCGGCTGTAGTGCATGATCTGAAGAAGGTCGACCAAGCCAATGCCGTGTATGTTACCGTGGAAGCCTTCGCTGCAATCGTGAGCGTGATCAACCGCTTCTATCAATTCTTCGTCACTGAATGGGCGGTGAAGCACACGCACCGCTCCTAGTTTTTCGACCATAGCTTGCGCTTGAGGTTGGTGAGTCGAGCACGTCAAGACCGCTTGAGCGGAACTAGCGCATTGTGCCAACTCTTTCATGAGCGGCACTCCGCACTCTCCGTTTAACTCGGTGACGACTACATCAAAGTCTTCATCTTTTAGGAGCTCGATTCCTTCCGGAAATGTGCTCACGACGCTGACTGCATGTCCACCGCAGGCGAGGGCTCTATAGGTCGTTTCTCGCGACTCCCCTTCCGTTTCTACAAGAAGGACTGAGCTCATTGTGCAGGACCTGAGGCTGAGGGACTCCAAGGTGGGGTCATTGTCCTCGGTAATTCTAAAAGAAATACGCACCCCGACGAGGTATTTTCGAAAGAGATGTCTCCCCCTAATTGTCGAGCGAATGCCCGCGCCATCGTCAGACCCAAGCCCACCCGGCCCTGTTTTGTAGAGACGAATGGTTCGTAGATCCGACTCTTTAGTTGATGCGAAATTCCGGGACCTTCGTCCTCTACGCGGCATATCCAGGTTTCGTCTAGCGGGGCACCCCGTTCAAAGGTGAGCAATACGACTCCATTGGGGTTAGCCTCTGCTGCGTTGCATAGCAGCTCGCCCAGAATTTGTGATCCAAGGACGATACACGAATAGAGCTGGGAATCGTTCTGGGGGGCCGTAACCTTCAGCTCGACATTCCATTTCTTTAGCTTGTCTTCACAAAGTCTTTGGGCCAATTGATTGAGGTGCGTCAGAGAAGTGAAGTGCCGCGCGGAAATACCTTTTTGCGCAAACTCATTCAATCTCGTGAGGGTGGCGCTGAGATCGCAGCTTGAATTGAGCAGTTCTTTTGCAGCGGCTTGCACGGGTTGGAGCGCTGAGCCCCGGACAGCGCTACTGAGAAAATCAGCATTGTAGAACATACTTGAGATACTTGGTCGGAGCTCGTGAATCAAAGCAGACAGGAGACCCGTGATGGATTCGAGGTGCTTGTCTTGGAACCATTGAGTTATCTGGACCGAGCTTGGATCACTCGATTCACTCTCAACACTTTCTGTTTGCCTATTTGCTTCCGCCAAGCGACCTTCTCCAAGGCATGACGATGCAACCTCTAGGCCATGCAGCGTTCAGCAATCAAGAGAGCGATATTAACGCCTAGGTAATGCCACAAATAGTCCCCCTAACGAGGAATTTTCACGAGTACCTCATGCCAGAAATTCGTGCAGGGTTTCACCCGACCCACCTGAAGTGGGGGCCCAATGAAACCCGCAAAAGGCTCATTAGTTCGGCTAGGAACTGCCTTTTGTCTCATTAATACCAACCCCGGAGTGAAGCTCCGGGGTTGGTATTAGTCCATACCCGTGGCCCCCTAAAATATCTGCCCGCTTTGAGGCAAGGGTGTGTCCCGAACGATCCCTTCGAGCACGTGGCGAGAATCGCCGCGCTGTCGGTTTTCGCCGTCGGTCTTCGTCGCCCCCGGCGGAGTTAATCTCTTTCACTCAATCGTTTAGATTTTTCTGGGAGTGCTATTCCGTAACGTTTGAGTCGGTCGCGGAGGGTAGAGCGCGGAATGCCTAAAGTACGTGCGGCCAAACTCAAGTTCCCCTCGCAGTCTATTATTATGTCAGTGATGACATGTTTCTCTAACGTTGGTAGGGATTTGAACTCACCATGAGTTCCTACGAGGGAGGTTCCGCTAGAAGGAGGGGGGGGCGCTTCAAAAAAATCTTCAGTTGGCGCGAGAGGGGGCGCATGTGCTCGCTGGGTACTGGGCGGCAATTGCTGGGGGACAAGATTGTTTCTATTGGCTTGAACGACGACTTGGTCTGGACCTTTTCTGACAAAACCCCGTGCACCCAACGCTCCGATCAGGTCCTCGGCGCTTAAGCTACTTCCGGAGGTCGAGACCGCAGCATTTTCGATCACTCCCCGTAGCTCGCGGATATTTCCAGGCCAAAAGTGGGTCTCCAAGAGACTTTTCGCATCGCCCGTGAGCCGTAGACTAGGATGTCCGTGATCTCGGCAGAATCGACGGAGAAAATTCGTCGCCAGGGGGCCGATATCGGAGGGGTGGTCACGCAGGGCGGGGGTGCCAATCGCAAAACCAGCCAGTCGATAGTAGAGGTCTGGACGGAACGTGTCCTTTGCCTCCGTCAGAGATTTATTGGTGGCACTGATGACGCGGGCTGAAAGCTCCCGCTCTTTGTTGGCCCCGACAGGGCGAAACATACGTGTCTCAAGTACCCTCAGCAATTTCGGTTGCATCGAGAGGGGGAGCTCCCCAATTTCGTCCAAGAAAATTGTGCCAGAGCCGGCCGCTTCGAGGAGACCAATGCGTGCTGCGCGCGCGTTGGTGAATGCACCTGCTGCATGACCAAATATTTCGCTTTCGAAGAGGGCTTCCGGAATAGCGGAGCAGTTGACGCTGATGAAAGGCTCTGTGGGGCAGGTGAGATCGTGAATTGCGTTGGCAACTAACTCTTTGCCGGTGCCTGTTTCCCCGCAAACAAGCACGGACATGCGCGGAAATTCTGCCACCCGCTGAACCTGTGAGCGAATTGCCGCCATTGCAGGCGCCGTTCCCAACAGTCTTTCCAACCCGACTTCGGCGCGAGCCATACTGGTTGATTCGGGCTCACCTTTTCGTCGTCGCTCTAGCCTGCCTATCCAGTCCAGCAGAACCTGGGGAGGTGCTGGTTTTTCGAAGAGTTCGCGAATGCCGTTCTCTTGAGCCCACAATGCTGGTGGAGAGTCAAGATTGGAGGTGTGCACGAGTATATCGGGGCGGGCAGAGCCGGCGGCTAGTTCAGCTAATAAATTGTGACCCGCGTTTCCCTCCAAGCCCATGAGGACGAGGCCTACAGGCCCCGATTGCACCAGTTGAAGGCATGTCTCCCTGTCCGTAGCGACTGCGACTGTGTGTCCAGCTGACTCGACAACCCGCTGGAGAGCTCGGGCAACCCCTCGATCATCGTCTACAATCAGAATTGCGTACTCTGTCTTGGTCCAACTGGAACCTGCACATGATGGATCAATCAAAACTTGTCTCGGGCGCTCTTGTGTAGACTTTCTATTGTGCCGCCATGGAGACCCTTAGTCTAGAGCTGCCGGGCTCGTTGAGCTTTTCTGGGAGGATGACTGGGTGGATCTCCTACATTGTAGAAGGGCTATTGCGCAGCTTTTTCGATGCATGCCCGGCCAACATTTCAAAAAACAATAAGCAGATACCAAGAACAAATGTCGAGAATAGTTGGGAGAAGCTTCCGAAAAACCTTTACTGATCTTAGAGGGAGCAACGGTCGTTTCAAATAAGATGGCATGACCTCTGCTTGGCTCACACCCATGGGCACTGGAGACAAAACGGAGAAGGATATTTTGGTCGATTGCGATCGTGGGCGCGCTCTAGGGTGCAAGAGCTTTTGTTGTCGGCTGATTGTGAGACTCGCACCGGGTGAACGTGATCCCAGTTTTCCAGATAATCGCGAGAAGTCTTGCGTAGACAAGCATCAAAAAACGGGGCTTTGCCTCCAATTTGATGAGGAAACTAGCCTTTGTGCCTGCTGGAACGCTCGGCCATTGGCTTGCCGTACTTACAATTGCTCCCAGGATAGTCGGCTAAGAGTTGTTTTGGAGGAAGGCTTCTCTTCCCTCGTACAATTGGCCACAAGCGACGCTCTGCGCAAGAAGTGCAGGTAGGCATCTGACTCAATGTTAGCAGGACGAGGCCTCCGAAAAACTTGAGCGCAGGGTTTGATCTCAAGGGCGTTGATCGTTGTCCTTCGCGTGGCCCGTCGCGTCTTGGCGATCTACTCCAGAAATGATCGCCTGCCCTGCTTTGCTCGATCGGTAGTGGGTACCGTCGCAGAAAGGCGGAGAGCCCGACTCACCACAGCTGCATAAGACGACTTGAGTCCTCCCTTGAAGTGAAATCTCATTCTCGTCTCGGTCAAGGAGACGAAACTCTCCGCGAATGGAAAGGGCTCCATCGCTGCGAACCTTGATGGTCGTGCTCATGATACTTGCCTATTGGGTAGTGTTTTCTCTGCGCAGCGTGTGCAAATCGTGCGCCCTGTGCGCACGTGGTATGTGCCTCTTCCGCCCACGTCGATAGGGCTTTCACAGGCGTCGCAGAGGGTGCCAAATTCAAGAATTATATCATTGAAGCCTTCTAGAGGAATCGGAACGCCGTGCAGTTTTTTCGCACGTGCCTTTTCCTTGACTATCTGCTTGCGAAACGATTCGTCGATGAGGCGAATTTTTTCAACGCCCCGATCACTCAAGCCCGCTCGGCGAAAACATGAGCAGAGGAGTTCTTCCCGGTAGTCAAAGAGCTCATTGGAGATCACCATCCAATGGTGAGCATTGCGCGGTCGATCTCCAAAATATCCCCGCTCTCCCGCAATGATGCCACGCAGAAAAGAATATTGCTGCTCAGCAACTCGAGACTGGGTGATACCTTCAAAAAAGTGGGCTAGGCGCGAGTCCAGAAATACGCGGGCGTAAAAATCCTTGAGAACGACGGAGAGTAGTTTGCCCTCCTCAAGTTCACGCCAGAGCTCGGGTGATGAACTCAAGGGTCCTTTGCGTTCGCGCGTTGAGAAAGGTTTAGATTGACTGGCTGTAGACACGCAGGGAGAGTAGCACTTTATATGCCAAGCCTCTTATGCCCTTGATTCGTTGAGCGCCTCAGCGACGAGACCCTTGAGTTCGTCACGAGCAGCGTCGGTCTTTTGGGGCAAGCGTCTGCCCGCTCGCGAGGAAGGAGGCATGGCCATCATGAGGGCCTCGACCTCAGCTAGATCCATATTTGAGTCAAAATTCTCGTTGAGGAGGGCTGCTGTGTCCTGTTTCTTGAATTTACGAAGCATATTTGAAAGAAATGCACCCGGCTCGGTCAGACGAAAATCTCCCCGGGCTAGACTTTTTGGATCTTGCTTCAGCGATTGAAGCAAGTGTTTGTTGGAGCGAACTAATCGCGTTGCCTCGGACAGAGCGCTGCGCTGGGTCAAATCCAAAGATTTTTTTGCGGTAGTAGCGTCGTGCCCGCCTAACTCAGCGAAGAGCGCGACTGCAATTGCTAACTCGGAGACGCCCACCTTGGTGACGCTTGCAATTTGCGGCCCGCCACAACTCTTTGCGTAAATATAGCTTCCTTGCAGCATCAAGGGACCCAAGCCCAATGCAACTGCAATGAAGTCGGCTGTGACATCGACAGGGGGTTCAAATACCTCTCCTTCTTTTTGAGTTTCGACTAGAAAAACGAAAGCGAGAGAACGCGCCAAGTTTGTCGTGAGCGCGACGGGGTGACGCAACTCCTGGGCTGGAACCTGTAGGATCCAAGCGTCCCCTTCGTCCAAGAGGCGGGTGAATCCACCGCCGGATTGGGGAGTGGCACAGGCGCCGCTGCCACAGCCACTCTTTTTTGGCTCGGGGCTATCGGATGCGACCACCCGCGTAGAAATGGGAATATCGCCCAAGCCAGCATACCCCTGCATTCTTTCAGCAAGTAGCGCCACTGAGTTTTTGTCCCCGGTGAATTGATCAGGAAAAAAATCACCGTTGGGCAAAACTAAAGGGCGGTCGCCCAAGTCGTCTGCGTACCGTGTGACAATGCGCGCGTATCGTTGAATAACTGCACGCGTAACTTGAGCCGGGGGGAGCTGCATGTGCATATCCTGTCAGAGCTTTTATGTTCTGGCCAGAAAATGGGTCTGACGGCCGGAAATTAATTCTTGTCCAGCATTTCGAGAACTATTTAACGCAGTCCACGTCTTTTTCTTTCCAGCTCTGCCAGACGGGTCACCACGCCTCGGGCAACAATTGCCAGGACCTGCTTCGTCAGTGCAATTCGCTCCGCGGGGCGTCCACCAAAGCTCAAACGACTTTTAGCGCTGCGTCGGCCGGGCAAGCTGCCGACGGCTTCGCACTGTATTCTCAAAGCGCCATCGTCAATTGCATAGCTAAGTTTAGACACCTCGAAGCGGTATTCTATGCGATTGTCTCGGCCTGCACCCCAATCTGCCCTGTAAGCTTCTCGCTGGAGAGCCCGTTTGAGGTGTTTCTCTAATCCAGCCGAGCCGTGGATATTCTTTGGAAACTTGAGGCTATCTAGATGAATTTCCGGATGCCCAGTGCGAGATTTTTCACCCTCTTCGCCCAGTGCCACGGCTTGAATTTGTTTTACACTAAACAAATGAGCAGTTCCTTGAGTCTCCTGTGCTTCGAAATGGCCTTCTGTCAGTGGCGCGGCTTGAAGCCCCTGCGTCTGAGAGAGCCCAGCGAGGGGGATCAAGAGCGCCCCCGCAATCCATGGTCGAATAAAAAGACGAGAACGGTGACGAGAAGCGGGGGTAAGGGGCAGAACCAAGGCAGACACACGCTGATAGTAAGTTTTCTTCGGTGTGGCGGACAACTATTTCATGAAACGAGCACAGGCCCAGGCGGAGATGTCGAGTCTCAGCAAGTCTTCTTCAATGATTGTCCCGTTACGTAGCCCTTCAAAGCAAGGTAGGGTCCATGGGCGATGAGTGATAACGCAGTCGACGTAGACGTGATTGTAATTGGCGGGGGCGTCAACGGCACGGGGGTCGCGCGTGATTGCGCCCTGAGGGGTATTCGGGTTGCGCTCTTCGAGAAGAACGATATTGGCTTTGGTGCCAGTGGTAATTCGAGTGGCATGATTCATGGGGGCCCGCGCTACCTCACCAAGAATCCAAGTGTGACCTACACGTCTTGTTTAGATTCTGGTCACATTCAGGAGATAGCTCCTCACCTTCTATTTCGTGTACCGTTCTTGGTTCCCGTTTTTGGCTCGGGACTCTTGAAGAAGGTCGAGTTAGCCACTTATGATGCTTTCTTTGACGTTTATGATCGCTATCAAGATCTTAAACACGGAAAAAAACACCTTCGTTTTGACGGAGAGCAAGTTGCGAGCCTAGCACCGGGCTTGATTCCTACGACTGGGGCCGTGAGCTTTGATGAGTGGGGCATCGATGGCGTTCGTCTGTGTCTGTCTAATTTACAAGATGCGGCAGAGCGTGGAACTCAGGTATTTAATCATTGTACGGTCACCAAAATTGAGAGAAAAAGCGGCGGAGTAGTTCAAGGTGTTCGTTTTTTTGATGCGGTGTCCGGGCGTTCTAGGTTCTTGTCCTCCCGCTTTGTCGTGAACGCGACAGGAGCGTGGGCTCCTATTACCGCTGCTCTTGGCCAACTCCCTACGAACGCTCTGCGTTTGCGGCCCGGCAAAGGAATTCACGTTTTCTTAGAAAAACGACTTTCGAACTTTGCGATTGTGACCAAAGCAATTGACGGTCGCCAAGTATTTCTCCTGCCCTGGCAAAATATGAGCGTTTTGGGCACAACGGACGACGACTATTACGGCGACCTGGATGATGTACGCGCAACCACGGCTGAAGTGCGTTATTTGCGCGAGGCCATCGCGAGGGTGGTGCCGGCTGTACGAACAGCTCGCGCAATTGGCACGACAGCAGGGGTGCGCCCCACTCTCTATGAGTGGGGAAAACAAGCTGATGCGCTGAGCCGTGAGCATTTTATTGCAGACCATGCCCAACAAGGTGCCCCTGGACTTTTCAGTATGATGGGAGGCAAGCTTGCGAGCTATCGCCTCTTTTCTGAAGAGATGACTGATGTATTAGCTAAAAAGTTATGCAAAGAGCGCAAGTGTCAAACCCACAAACTCTCTTTGCCAGGGGGGGAAGAAAAAGTAGAAGAAAGCGATGTTCTCGTTCTTGCTGAACAATTTAAACTTGACGAACTCAGTGTGAGTCGTCTTGTCTACCGCCATGGTTCTCGGGCTCGTCATCTTTTGCTTGATTCTGAAAGCAACCCCAAAAAAAGACGTGTGGTCTGCCCCTGTGAGTCCGTTTTAGAACTAGAGATTGAACATTCTGTGCGCAAAGAATGGGCTTTGAGCGTGAGCGATGTGTCTAGGCGGACACGCTTGGGCTTGGGCTCGTGTGGGGGCATGCGCTGCGCTTTGGACTGTGGGCGAATTGTAGCGGACGTCCGAGGTCAGAGCCCTCGTGATGGGCTCGCCTCGGCGGCAGAGTTTTTACAAAAGAGTCTTGTGAAACGTTTGCCTGCTATGGGCCCAGAACAAGCTCGCCAAGAGGCTTTGAGTGCCGCGCACTTATGCGCCCAAGGAGGAATTTTTCCAGACAATTCGCTTAATTTGGAGGGCGTTGATTGTGAGTAAAGGCCACTTAGCGCACTCTCCAGAGAGGGGGCGACTCCTGGTTGTGGGGGCGGGCATTAGCGGTTTGGCAGCGTGCGCGGTGGCGCGCGAGCGAGGTCTCAACCCAATATTAATTAACTCCGGGACGGGAGCCTCGGCCTTAACAAGCGGAGCTGTAGGGTACAATGAGTCAAGGGCTTCCTCCGAGAAAGGGGAGTCGATTGCGTCCGCACTTGACGGGAAATGGGCACGGAATTTTTTGGAGACCTTGGGCCTCTACCGCGGGGGGGCTTCGTGGGTGGCAACCTACGAGGGAATTGTGCGCCCTGCGCAAATGGTGGGCGAGCTTGTGCTTTCTCTCGACGAGCATAAGGGTAAAACCATAGGGGTTATCGATATCGGTCGAGGGGATTTCTGCGCCGAGCGCTTGGCCTCGGCCTATCGTCAAGAAGAATGGTCCAGGCGTTCGCGGACTCAATTTACACCCCTCAAACTATCATCAGTATGGAGCCCGGTTGAAGCGAGCTATCCTTTAGCTCATTTCTGCCGACTTCTTGACGAAAAGGAGCGTTTTTATCGTTTTCAGCGAGAGCTTCTTTCTATAAAAGATCAATTTCCTGAGCTCGGGGCTTTTCTCTTGGGACCGTGGCTGGGCGTAGAAACAAAGAAACCTTCTGAGCAAGTAAGCCTTCCTTTCGGTGAGGTTCTGAGCCCACCCGAGGGACCATTTGGTCGACGTTTCTTGCGCGCGCGAGCTCACTGGCTTGATAAACAGAACGTACAAATGCACGACGAACACGTGATTGCTCTGGCTTTCGAGGAAGGAGGCGTACGGGTGGAGTCGAGGACTCCCGAGGGCGAGCCTGTCTACCGTTGGGTCGAGGGATTGGTCGTCGCAACGGGAGGATTGCTCGGTGGGGGTGTGGGACTAAAAGGCTCCTTCAGAGGGGCCCCAGCCGATTTATGCTTGGAGCTAGCGCATGGCGTTGAGGTCGAGGGGGCTTCTTTGCGCGGGGAAATTTCCGGGTGGGACGCTCAAGAGGCTGGAGGGGCTTGGATTCGTTCGCCCCATTGGAGGCAGAATAGGGCGGCGCCCCTGGCGACGAATCTGATTCAGATTGCCGGGGACGCGAGCCCACGGGACGCTGGTGGTGGTGGGGGGACCATCATGCACGCGGTGATTTCAGCTCGTCGAGCAGCGCTGAGGACACCGCCTCTTTTGGGGTGCCCCGCACCCTCATAAAAAGAAAATCATCGTCGTCGATTCTCTATCGAAATACTGTGATCCATAAAAAAACGCCTCCCCCATTTGCAGGGAGAGGCGTTCGTTGTGTCCTCTTAGTTCAAGAGAGACTGAGTGTGTGCATTCACTGAATGATGGGCAATGAAGCTTCGCTCGCTTTTTTTGTGAAAGAGGGCAAAGCATCGAAGCTGAGGTAACGATAGAGTTCAGGAGCCATTGGGTTGAGCTTTGAGGCGTACTTCAAATACTCATCAAAAGTAGGAATGTAGCCGAGAATTGAGACCACGGCAGCCATTTCAGCGCTGGATAAATATACGTTTGCACCTTTGCCCAATCGGTTTGGAAAGTTACGGGTCGAAGTAGAAACAACAGTCGACTGAGGCGCCACGCGCGCTTGATTTCCCATGCAAAGGGAGCAACCGGGCATTTCTGTTCGTGCCCCAGCTTGTGCAAAGAGGTTGTAGTATCCCTCTTCCATCAATTGGTGCTCGTCCATCTTGGTGGGGGGAGCCACCCAAAGACGAGTAGGTACAACATCACCGTACTCTTTGAGCAAAGTAGCGGCAGCACGAAAGTGCCCAATGTTTGTCATGCATGAGCCGATGAAAACCTCGTCAATTTTTGTGCCCGAAAGTTCACTCAGTGTTTTCACATCATCGGGATCGTTGGGACAAGCCAAGATGGGTTCTTTAATCGCGCTGACATCGATCTCCATGATAGTGTGGTATTCGGCGTCTTTGTCTGCTTCTAAGAGAACGGGGGTCTCAATCCATTTCTCCATTTCCTGAGCACGACGTTCGAGGGTGCGGGCGTCATTATAACCTTCGGCAATCATCCAGCGCAGCATGATGATATTGCTTTTGAGGTACTCGATGATGGGCTCTTTGTTGAGTTTGATGGAACACCCTGCTGCTGAACGCTCGGCCGTTGCGTCGCTCAGTTCAAATGCTTGTTCCACCTTTAAATCGGGAAGGCCCTCAATTTCTAGAATTCTGCCAGAAAAGACATTTTTCTTACCCTTCTTCTCAACGGTCAAAAGTCCCTTTTTGATGGCCTCGAGGGGAATAGAATTGACGAGATCTCGCAGGGTAATTCCTGGTTGCATCTCTCCTTTGAAGCGAACAAGCACACTTTCTGGCATGTCCAAAGGCATCACGCCTAGGGCGCCAGCGAAGGCGACGAGACCTGAGCCAGCGGGAAAGGATATTCCCAAGGGAAAGCGAGTATGGCTATCGCCGCCTGTGCCGACCTGATCGGGTAGCAACATACGGTTTAGCCAGCTGTGAATGATGCCGTCCCCTGGGCGCAAGGAAATGCCCCCGCGATTTGTGATAAAATCGGGCAGGGTGTGTTGAGTGTCGATGTCTACAGGTTTGGGATACGCCGCTGTGTGACAAAAGGATTGCATGACCAAATCTGCCGAAAAGCCGAGGCACGCAAGTTCTTTCCACTCGTCGCGGGTCATGGGGCCCGTGGTGTCCTGAGAGCCAACGCTATTCATTGTAGGCTCACAATAGGTGCCGGGGCGAATACCTGAAACGCCGCAAGCTTTGCCAACCATCTTTTGCGCGAGGCTATAGCCCTTGCCTGTGTCGTTGGGATCAACCGGAGAGCGAAAGACCTTTGAAGGGCCTAGACCTAAGGACTCACGGGCGCGCCGGGTGAGGCTACGGCCAATAATGAGAGGGATACGTCCTCCCGCTTGCACCTCGTCTAACAATACCTGAGTGCGCAAAGAGAACTTGCTAATTGTATCCCCTTTTTCGTTCGTGACCTTTCCTTCGTAAGGGTAAACTACGATGACATCACCCATATTCATTTGGGAGACATCACACTCAATGGGTAAGGCTCCAGAGTCTTCCATTGTATTGAAAAAGATGGGCGCAATTTTGTCGCCAATACAAATTCCACCCGTTTTTTTGTTCGGAATAAAGGGAATATCGTCGCCAAAGTGCCAAAGCACACTATTGGTTGCACTCTTGCGGCTAGAGCCCGTTCCCACCACATCGCCCACATAAGCTACAGGATTTCCCTGTGCCTTCACCTCTTTTACCTGAACGAGCGCGTCGGTAATGCCGTCTCGCGAAATTTTGAGCATTGCCTGAGCATGCAGGGGAATGTCGGGGCGCGACCAGGCATCCTGTGCCGGGGAGAGATCGTCTGTGTTGGTCTCACCCGTTACCTTAAATACAGTGAGTTGAATTTTCTTTTCTAATGGTTTGCGATTGGTAAACCAATCGGCATCGGCCCACGATTGAACCACCCCTTTGGCACGGGAATTTCCCTTCTTTGCCATCGTGTCGACATCATGAAAGGCGTCAAACATGAGGAGGGTGTTCTTGAGCTGAGCAGCCGCCAAATCTCCCAATTCATCACTCTCAAGTAACGAAACGAGTGTTTCGATATTGTAGCCGCCGAGCATTGTGCCCAATATTTCAACGGCTTTCTTTTTATCAATCAGTTGGCAGGTATCTTCGCCCTTGGCCACGGCCGACAAGAAGCCCGCCTTTACGTAGGCGGCGTCGTCGACTCCTGCGGGGACACGTTGGGTGAAGAGATCGAGCAAGAACGCTGCCTCGCCGGCAGGGGGAGCCTTGAGTAACGCAACGAGCTGGGTGGTCTGCTCAGCGCTCATGGGGAGAGGGACGATGCCCTGGGCTGCGCGTTCTTCGATGTGCTTACGATATTCTTGGAGCATGATTGATTCCTCAAAGGGGGCGTTTTACGATAAAATCGCCAGTTTTTTGCCTGCTGACCTTATAGCCGAGGCTGATTCATGCGAATAATGGTTTTTTCTGATGGGAATCATCAGTAATATGCATAAGTCATGGATCTCATTCTCATTCGTTCTCTTCTAGCGGTAGCCGACCATGGGGCCATCAGTGAGGCTGCGGTGGCCCTCAATATTTCTCAGCCAGCATTGAGCAGGAGGGTTCGAGTACTTGAAGAAGAGTTCGAGGCCGAGTTGGTGGAACGCAGTGGAAGGGGTGTGGCTCTCACAGAGATGGGACGCTTGGCAGTCCGGGAGGGACGCTCCCTTGTGGAACGCATGGATGCTCTTAAAGAAGATATTACTCGTCACGTACGCCTAGAGGCCGGGGTTGTGCGTATTGGGGGCGGGGCGACTGCTGTGAGCTATTTGCTGCCGCAAGCGATTGCTGGCTTTCGTGCTCAGCATCCCGATGTGCGATTTGAAGTCCGTGAGGCGGGGAGTCGAGACGTGGAACAAGCTGTACAAGCTGGGCTGCTCGAATTGGGGGTGGTTACTCTACCCATTAGTTCTAGCGAGCTTGAAGTAAGACCTCTTTTAAAGGACCGAATTTTATTGGTCGCGGGCAAGGGGCATGAACTCATCTGTCGTAAGCGAGTGTCTGTTCAAAACCTAGAGGGCCTGAGCTTAGTAGGATTTGAAGCGGGCACTCAAATTCGCAAATTGATTGATACCGCGTTGAGACAGGCCAACGTGACCATGAATATCATGATGGAACTACGCAGTATTGATGCGATATTGCGCATGGTCGACACCACTGGCAGTTTGGCATTTGTCTCGGAAATGGGGGCACAAGGGGGGAGAGTTATCCAGGTATCTGGTCTAAAAGTGGAGCGGCAGCTAGCCCTCATCTCAAAACGAGATCGGCCGTTATCTCCTGCAGCGGCTTCTTTTGCAGAAAGGATGCTGCAAAAGAGGAATTGAGTTCTTGCTTCTATTTACCCGTTGTTTTTGCCAGATAGTGGCTTTTGTTCAGGTAGTATTACTGGGGCGCGCTGCACGGTGTTTTTATCTGCTCTCGATGACATTGGCGGTGGGGAGCGGGTGTGGAACCGATTTTTTGACCCGGCCTGGTGGAGGGGGCGGAGCACCGCCCAGTAGTGGGGGCGCGTCGTCCTCAGGAGGCTCATTAGGTTGCTGTCCCGGACAGGGCGGAGCTAAAAATGGCTCTGGGGGGGTGAATGCAACCGGAGGAGAAAAGGGAAGTAGCGGCGGGGCAATCGCAACGGGGGGAACTTTTTTTGAAGGGGAATGCTTGGGGAGCGAGCGCTATTGCGTCGTCGATTGGTTAGGGGTTTGGGACGAGTCAGGCTTTGTACAAGGAAGTCCAGCGGAGAGCCGCTTTGAGAAAGTAGGAGGCATTGCGAGCAATGAGACAACGCTTTATGTGACCCATGGTCATGCCATTAGCTCAATCGACCGAGTATCGGGTGTGAGCACTCTTCTAGCGGGCTCGGTGAATTCGGGGTACGCAGACGCACGGGGGGGCGCTGCTCGTTTTTCAAGCCCTTCTGGTATTCTATTGTTCGAGGGGTTTCTCTATGTCTCGGACACAAAAAATCGAGTTGTGCGTCGGGTGGAGGTGTCTACTGGTCAAGTCACCACCTATCTCAAAACGCTCGTCTCTGGGCCAGCCGGTCTCGAGATATTGCCAGCGGAGGGTAGTGAGCCCAATTATTTACTGATTGCAGACGAGACCTTGCACATCATTTTACGGGTCGAGATTGCAGACAAGGCGCCCGTTCCTGGAGTCCTCACCGGTACATTTGGTCAATCGGGTTCAAACTCGGTGCTATTGGACCGTCCTTTTGGTTTGGCGCGCCTGGGAACTCAGCTATTCATCACGGAACGCGGCAATCAGAGCGTGCGTACAATTGACTTGGCCAAAACAGCTCCAATCTCTCTTGTCACTCAATGGGGCAATGGCCAAGCTGGTTTCATGGCGGGCAAGGGCATCGGCGCTCAATTGCGCGACCCAACCGGGATTGGAGTCTTTTTGGATCAAATATATGTGGTCGATAGCGCAAATAATGTGATACGCGCCGGAGCAGAGGGAGGGAGCCTTCTCTCAATTGCGGGGGAGCCTGAAGTATCCGGCCATCAAGGAGGAGTGGGAAAAGAGGCTAGATTTCAGTCGCCTCAACTATTGCATATTACTCTTGACGGTGTGCTCTTTGTGGCGGAGCAAGCCGTGATTCGTCGAGTGACAATTCAGTAGGAGGGAGGGCATCTCCCCCACTATCTTCCTTATATTGTAGCAGGGAACTTGCTGGTTTTAGTTCGCCTCGTACGATTTTGTACGCGACCTCTAATGCTAGGTCCGGACCGCCCAGAGGGTTTCGAGGTATTTCCCGAGCGACTCCTAGATGCAGCTCTTTGTTTGTGGGTGGGGAGCCGCGCTCTTGCACTGGGCTTGTTTTTTTTGCCGACTCCAAGAGATGCCCCGGTAGATCTCTTTCTTTCAGCACACGCATGGTGGTACCGTTTTTGTACCCTGGGTCGACCAGTACATGGGGGACAATGCCGTTTGCCTGCACGGTGTGACCTTTGGGGGTAAAGTAGAGCGCTGTTGTGAGTTTAAGAGCTCCACCATGCCCTAAATTGAGCACTGTTTGTACGCTACCTTTACCAAAGGAGGGGGCGCCGACAAGTTGGGCGCGTCCGTGGTCTCGAAGGGCCCCTGCTACTAACTCGGCTGCGCTTGCACTATATTCGTTGATGAGAACTACAAGAGAGCCCTTGCTCCAGGCTCCGCCCGAATGGGCCCTGGGTGATTTGAGAATGCGCCCTCGATGTCTGGTCGAATAGATTCCCCCTTCGTTGAGAAATTCGTCTGCCATGGCTGTGGCCTCGCGTACCAATCCTCCTGGGTTGTTGCGCAGGTCAAGGATGATACCGCTCAAGTTGGGGCTCTCGTCACGCATCTGTCCCAATAGAGCCAAAAACTCGTGGTGGGTACCCGACTGAAATGCCTTGATACGAAAGTAGCCGATGTCGCCCAAGAGCAAGCGCGCCCGCACGCTGGCAACTTTGATGTTTTCACGGACAACGGTTACGTCGCGAAGCTGATGGGTCGCGGGGTTTTGCAAAGTAAGACGCAAGGGGACCCCTATTTTTCCTCGCATCATGCGTACGAGCTGCTGGGGTTTTTCTCCCAGGAGGGGGCGTCCGTCGAGGGCCACGATTTTATCGCCGGCAACAATTCCAGCTCGGTCGGCCGGGGAGCCTTCTACGGGGGCGATGACGAGGACGTCGCCATCAGTAAACTCGACCTCGACCCCTATGCCACCAAATTGACCCGAGGTATTTCCCTCGAAAATTTTTCGGTCGCTTCGATTGAGGTAGCTAGAATGGGGATCAAGACCCGCGACCATGCCGCGGAGAGCGCCATCGAGTAATTCGGTTTGGTCCGCTGGTTCAAAATACTCTTCCTCAATGAGGTGCAAGGCTTCACCCATTTGATCGAGAATTTCGTAGGGGTCGACGTTTTCTTCTTGGGCGAATGTGGGCGTGCTCCAGTTGAGGCAAAGGCATGCTGCACCCATTGGGAGGCTAATTTGCCTAGTGTGAAGTCGTCGTCGCCCAGGTCGAATCATGGGCGTACCTTACCTTACTTGTTTCGATTGAAACAACGCGGGTGCATTTTATCGACTCACAGCTATATCCGTTGACGCCGAGGCTTCTGTGTCGCTCACAGAGTAGGTGTAGTCCCGCTACATGGTGCCGGTGTCAGGGGTTGTAGGGGTAATTTTCATGCCTTTGACTGCATAGGGCGCATTGCCAGGGGGAGCATAATTCTCTACTCTTGCCTAGAGTGAACGACCGGGTACCGAATCTAGCGCGGTACCCTTTAGCGGGATCAAAACACTCGAACCAGATTTTGAACCCCATTTTTCTACCTTGAGGTGACGCGCGTGGCAGATGAGACAACACCAACCCGAACTGGCAGTGATAAGCGAAAGCAAAGCCTATATTTTCCAGAGATCATGCTGCAAGAGATCAAGGACGAGGCCGCCCGTCTCGACCGCTCTCTTTCGTGGGTTGTACAGCGAGCTTGGAAATTAGCCCGCGCAGATATCCGTAAAATTCCTAGTGTCAACGACATCGAGGACGAGACGACGGCGACTCCTTAAGAGGACGTTAGCTCTGGCGGCACGGATGGGCTCACGCACACGCAATGACAGGCGCGGCCCCAGAAGGATATGTGCTGAGGAGAGGATGCGCCAAAGAGATGGCTTTTGGGTGCGTCCTTTCGGCTTAGATGAAGTTGAACAAGACTGAGTAAGGGGGGCCATTGAGTGGACGAAGTGCCATTCAGTGGGCGAGAGACAATGAGCGACTCACAAGATGATAAGTTCGTGGGCAGCGCCTCGGTGGGGGACCAAGCGCTGAGTGCTCAGTCACCACAAGTTGTGGGTGATTTGTTGAGTTTACTCACTCATGATTTGCGCAATCCCTTGGCGGCTCTCTCTAGCAATGCAGGCTATTTAGAGATGTTCAATGAAAATTTATCCCAAGACGCTCAGGAGGCAATTGCAGATTTGCGCCTTTCTGTTGAAGCGATGGGGCGAATTGTCGAGTCATTGGAGCTTGTCTGTCATGACTTAAAAGATCAGCCGGCTCCCAGTGCAAGTTCAAGTCATGTGGGTGAGCTAATTTCGGGCATTTGGCCCCAGGTACAACGAGCTGCCGAAAGCCACGGGGTGGAGTTAGAGCTAGACATCAGCGCTGTTGCGGAATTGAGAATTCTTGCTGGAGCCGCTCCTTTTTCTCGGGCCTTGGCCGGTTTAGTGCACAATGCCCTTTCGGTGGCACCGGCACGCTCGACTGTGGTGTTGTCGGGGCACCGCGAGGGCTCGGGGTTGTGTTTTCAAGTACGGGATGAAGGTCCGGTTCTTTCGCCAAAGTTTCTACCCGCGGTTTTTTCTGCGGAGGGCCAGGTTCAGTTTAAAACCGAAATAGGAGCTCGTTACAGCCGGGGTTTGGGACTTTTTGTCGTCGCCCGCTCGGCCCATTGGGCAGGGGCAGTGTTGCGGAGCGGTCAGGGCAACCAAGGCAACCAAGGCAACCAAGGCAACCAAGGTAGCCTACTCG
>Ga0256845_1000323_pt1 | contig 45859 bp, 27 predicted proteins | sample RiftiametaG_FD_189101 | JGI IMG/M metagenome (GOLD analysis project Ga0256845, IMG submission 189101) | Tube worm associated microbial communities from hydrothermal vent at the East Pacific Rise, Pacific Ocean - Riftia | ecosystem: Host-associated > Annelida > Integument > Unclassified ...
CCAGCAGGACATCTAGAAGCGGCGACCGGTTTACCGGTTGTCGCGACCAGCAGGACATCTAGAAGCGGCGACCGGTTTACCGGTTGTCGCGACCAGCAGGACATCTAGAAGCGGCGATAAGTGGGCACTATTGAAGCTAGTGCGGCATTTTTGACCACCTCTACAATCTCTAGGTGGGCGAAAATGCCGCGTATTTCCTTCAAACTGAGAGACGCTCTAGTGCCTCGTGCCTTCAGAACGTGCCGGGGCTCAAAGGTGTTTGGTACTAGATTGCGCTCTTTTAGCTAACAACTAATCAAGGGTTCAACACCAGCGGCACGACGAAACGCTCCGTGAAGCCTCTTGGTAAAAAGGGGCACTTTCCCGCCGTTGATCAATGTTTCATCAATTTGAACGACCGGAATCATCTCTCGAATACTTGAGGAAATAAAGACGCCATCCGCTCCAGCCAGCTCCGAAAGTAGGGGAATTCTGTAGCTCAGGTGAAAGCCCGCTTCTTCAGCCACTCTTAAAATATGCTCTCGAGTAATACCCGCCAAGATACCAGATTCTAGGGGAGGAGTGAAAAGGGTCTCTCCCTCAAACCAAAAAACATTTGAAGTTGCTCCTTCCACTACTTCTCCGGCGTCATTCGAAATCAGAGCTTCTTTCGCCCCCGCTTTGCTTGCTTTTTGATTGGCAAGAACAGCAACCAAATAATTTCCCACTTTCGCTCCCGCGACCTCGGTAGCGTCGGTAACGCGGGCGCTCACGAACGACACTACTTTGATTCCCCTCATGTAGTCTTCAATGGGGGGCGAGTGCAGAGGCGCTACAATGAGGACTCGCAAGGGATGAATCGCCGCACAGGGGTCCAGGCCCAAGGCGCCCACCCCACGAGTCACCATCATGCGCACATAACATTCTTCGTAGCCACTTTCGCGAACGGCACGCTCAATCTCAGCTGCGAACTCAGAAGAACTACAGGGCATTTGAATAAGAACGCGTTCCGCACTTTGGGCAAAGCGCAACATATGCGCTTCAAGGGAAAAACATTTTCCTCGGTAGGTCCGTAGGGTTTCAAAAATTGAGTCTCCGTACAAAAAACCCCGATCGAGAACGCTCACTTGAGCCGATTCGGTGCTTTTCCGCGCACCATCTATCCAAATTTGCACCCCTGCGGGCAACGAAGAAGCTTTCTGAGGCACCATTTCCTTGACTTAGGTATAGTGCAATCACACGCTCTTGAAAGTCTGCAAGATTTTTAAGAGTGCCGCCCTTCGATTCAATGAAATTTTCCTTTTCTTTTGATATTTTCGACTCTCCCGTCGCAATAGGCGGTCGCAACTTGGGCATGCTTTGCGCACTCCTGCTCACTTCTCCTATTGTAGCCTGCAGTCAAGATACCCCCAGGGACACCCTCCCTGCCTCCTGTCAAGAAAAGGCAGTCGAAGAGGCCCCGGCCCGATTGCTCACTCGCTCAGAGTATCGACGCACGACTCAAGATCTCCTCGGTACAACCCTCGACGCAACTCTTGGATTTCCTGTCGAACCCATGGTGGGTGGCTTCAACAACGATCAAGACTCCCACCAGGCAAATCCACTCCTAGTTGAGAAACACGCGGCGGGGGCCGAACTTCTCGTAAAAGATCTCATGACCCGAGGAATTTCCTCCCTCTACGCCTGTGATCCGTCATTCAGCGAAAAAGCCTGTGCGCTCGCTCTAGTTCAAGACTTTGGCTTGCGGGCATTTCGTCGGCCTCTCGCAGATCGTGAGGTATCTCTCTTTGTTCGCCTTTATGACCAAGCGTCCCCCACCTTGGGCAACGAGGAGGCACTCGCGGCAGTGGTGGAGGCAATGCTCCAGTCACCGCAATTTCTCTATCGAGTAGAAGCACCTATCAGCACAACGAAGGACGGTCGCGTCTTATTAGGTCCTTACGAGATGGCCTCCCGCCTCTCCTATTTTCTTTGGGGAACTTTACCAGATGACGAATTATTTCTTGCCGCCAAAGAAAATAGACTGAGTGAAACCAGCGACATAGAGAGTCAAGCACGCAGATTGCTAGCAGACGAAAAATCACGGGCACGTGTGGACGAGTTTCATCAACTATGGTTGGGGTTAGATCGGCTTGACTCTCTATCACGAGACGGTTTGTCAAGGGAGAGCGCAGGGGCCCTCAAAGAGTCCACGTTGATGTTTTTAAGAGATATATTCTGGAACAACGGTGCAAAAATCGCCGAGGTTTTTTCCTCCCCCTCTCTGTTTATTAACCCAAGCCTCAGTGAGTTTTACGCTCAAGATGTTTCCCTAGAGGGTTGGCAAAAAATCGACCAGCCTGAGACTCGCAGTGGTTTACTCACACAGCCCGGCATACTCACCATGCTATCCAATGGAGCACAGAGTTCGCCCATACAGCGAGGTGTATTTGTGAGAGAGGGTATTTTGTGCGAGACCGTTGCGCCTCCGCCTCCTTCGGTAAATAATAATCCTCCCGACCCCGCTCCCGGTCTGACCACTCGGGAACGATTTCTGGAGCATACGGCCGAGCCGGCCTGCGCGAGTTGCCACCGACTCATTGATCCCATGGGCTTCGGTTTTGAAGCGTACGATCACCTAGGCCGCTATCGCACCAAAGAGAACGAACTTCCTATCGATACTTCTGGCGCAATCGTAAGCGTCAAAGAGACTAAAATTGAAGGTCCTTTTTCTGACGCAGTGGAGCTTGGCCAAAGACTCTCTCAAAGTGATACCGTATTCACTTGTTTGACGAAAAAATGGTTTACATTTGCCATGGGGCGCCCTTACTCGCAAAATGATAGCTGCTCCACAGATGGCGCGATTCAACAAGGTTTTGCCCGCGGGGGGGATATGCAAGAGATGCTCGTTGCTCTTGCCACAAGTCCGGCGTTTCGCACCAGAGCCGCCCACGAGTCAGACACAGAGGCTAAAAAATGAGAGCTCACCTATCACGTCGTCACCTCCTCTTGGGTGCAGCAGGTGCCCTTTCGCTTCCCCTCCTGCACTCGCTCGCGCCTGGGGGTACTCGACCGGCTCTGGGCGCTCCCCTCGTCTTTCCCAAAAGAATTGTACTATTTTACAACCCCAATGGCACAGTCACTCAAGATTGGTTCCCGGCCAAGGGGGCGACTGAAGAGGAATTTACTCTCGGCCCCATTCATGCACCTCTCAAGAAGTATCAACAAAAGCTCCTTCTGGTAAAAGGAGTGAACAACAGCGTGGGCCAAGATCCTGCGAACTACGGCGGTCCCCACCAGCGTGGTATTGGGGGGCTCTTCACCGGGCAGATGCTTCTTGAAGGAAATTTCGCTGACGGCTGTGGGTCAAAGGCCGGCTGGGCCGCCGGCAGAAGTATCGACCAAGCCATTGCTGCTGCTATTGGCGCGGACACGCCATTTCGCAGCTTGGAGCTTGGGGTTCGAACAAAAGACAATGATGTACAAGGGAGAATTTCCTACACGGGTTCGGGGCAACCTTTGCCCCCCAGCGCAGATCCAACAGAAGTCTACAATCGCCTATTTTTTCGGGCCGAGCCCCTAGACGCCAATGATCCCAATAGTCGCAAGCAAAGTATCATCGACACTGTCAAAGGGCAGTTTGGCACCCTCAACAGAAACCTTGGCCAAGATGATCGTGAGAAACTAGAAAAACATCTCTCCCTTGTCGAAGATTTAGAGCGTCGCTTAGGACTCAAGAAACCAGACCAAACATCTCAATGTACCCAACCAAATGCGCCTGAGATTCAAGAGATGGACAGCGAAGAGACAATGCCGGCGATTAGCCGCACACAACTCGATCTCTTGGTCACAGCTCTCGCCTGTGATCTCACTCGAGTCGCAAGTGTGCAATATTCGACCGGCTTCAATCGAATTCGATACCCTTGGTTGGACGATTTAGGAGAGGGGCATTCGCTAAGCCACTCTGGTGGTAGCAACACGCAAGCATGGGATGCACTCAGTCGGCGCGCGACCTGGCACGCGGGAGAACTAGCTTATTTTGCCGACCAACTCGCTGCCATCCCAGAAGGAGAGGGCTCTCTCTTGGACAACACGTTGATCCTTTGGGGCAATGAAGTCAGTCAGGGCAACACCCATTCACTCAACGATATTCCCTACCTCATGTTAGGGGACGCGGGAGGCGCCCTCAGAGCAGGCCGATATATTGAGTATACAAACGCAAGTAATTGCGACTATTTGCATGCGATACTTCAGGCGTTTGGCGTAGATGAAAAGACTTTTGGAAATACCAGCTACTCAGGGGGAGTTCTCTCGGGCCTCTTAGCTTAGCCGACAATGAGAGGGATCGATTAAAACTCCTGAGATGCGCGTAGGTAGAAGGCGCGCCCGAGGTTGGGTATGTCGACGCCGTTGATCCCCCCCACTGCGTAATTGGAATTGAGAAGATTGTTCACATGCAACGAGAACTCAGTTTTTTTGTAGGGAATGAACTCAAGTTCCAGCGTTCTCAGATGGAAATCAAGTTGCATGTAGTCGTTGAGCATGTAGGCACCTCGATTGATCTGACTATTTGCACCGGATGATTTTCTTTTCCCAAAGAAACCAAGAGAAGGGGCGAAGGCGAAGAAGTAGCGAGGCATTGCCCAATGGGCACGTAAGTGCCCCATCACGGGCGGCATATTCGGTGAAGCTCTCTTTCCTGGCACGTCATCGCCGTAAGTAAACGACCAGGAAAAAGGCAAAGGCACCGGATCGGCCACCACCGTATGATTGAAAGAAAAGTCCGCCTCAAATTGCAGGGCCCCCCATTGTGTTCGCCCGCTCAATTCAAAACCAACGGTCTCACTTTGTGTTACATTCTGCGCCATCAAGCGCGCGCCAGCCGGCAATTGTTCAATTCTATCTTCGACCAATGTATAGAAACCTGTCAGTTCAAACTCCAAGTTGCGTAGAGGTCGAACGACGGCATGAAGTTCTGCCGTATCTGCGGTCTGACTTTTTAAGGCGCGATTTCCAGCCACTCCGCCCCTCAGGTTAAGAGGAGTGGCCGCTAGCTGTGTGGGCGCAGGCGGAACAAAAGAGGTGCCATACATTCCTTTTAGAGCGACCGCTTCGTGAAGAGGATAGACGAGAGCAGTTCGCCAAGTGATGTTGTCTCCCCAGTTGTCGTTACTATCTAAGCGAAGAGTTCCTATGAAACTGAGGGGCACCGCCACTGCATCCAATGGGTAGGCGACAACTTGAACGAACGAGCCAAGATTGAGATATTTCACGGGGCCATTGTCGATACGCTGCGCTTCAGATCCGTCAGAACTTCTCTCGACGACCGGATCTCCGGCGTCGTCTAGGGCTAGGAGGTCTCCGCCTAAAAGCACCTGGTTGCGTCCGAAAAAGTCGTACGTAAGTTCAAGCCCCGCCTCGACCGCTTCGCTCTTTCTGTAGCGGTGAAATTGATAGTTAGCCGGGGCAGTTGGTTCAAACTCCTCTTCGTCGGCCGAATAGCCATAGGTAAATGCCCCAAAGCCATGAAGCACAAAAGAATTGTTTACTAGAGGCAGTTCGTAATCGGCCCGAGCCTGCATATTTCTTTGGGAGTAGCGCGTATTTTCAGAAAGAGGGTCAAGGGATACAAATGAACTTTGGGTATCTAGGCGCTGATAGAAACCGCTGAGGGAGATAACTCCGGCGTGAGGTGTTTCTAAGGAAAACTTACCAAAAGAACTCATGGGAGAAGTTACATCTCTTGCACTAACGGAAGGGGATATACTCTCGACGTCTGGGGACGAGCTGGGCACGACCAGACCAGCGCGGTCATATCGCTCACCCTGCATGCTGAGCAAGCCGGAGAAGTAAAACTTGTCTCCCATTCCAAAAGTCAGTCGACCGGCGCCGCCTCCGCCTGGATTATTCGTAGCCACCACACCTGCTTCGGCGCGAAGCAGACCCTCCACTCCGTCGTTTGGCGTGATAGTTTTGATATTAATCACCCCCAAAAACGCGTTGGCACCATAGAGTGCGGAGCCCGGCCCGCGAATTACTTCGATAGACTCAATAGAATCCATTGGAACAAACTCTGGCCCCAAGAGGTACCCCCCCGTCGTATGGTAATTGGCGGGGTGGCCGTCTATCATAACTTTAACAATACGACTCCACGAATCGGCCCCCCCTCCTATACCGCGAACACCCACATTGCAGGTCACCAGGTCATCGGTCGCGTAAATTCCGGGTATGGTGGCAAGAACTTCGCAGACGTTACGGTAGCCGTATGCATCAATTTTTTTCCTTGAAATGACACTAATGACTGCCGGCGCTTCATCTATTTTACTCGAGCTCTTGGTCGCTGTTGTCACGTTGATGGACATCAAATCAACCAAGGACAGCTCTTCGAGCCCCTCGAACTCTGTCTCCAAAAATTGCCCCTTCTCCTGATTTTTCTCTGAGATTTCCGCACTGGGGGACTCAGGCTCTGCGTTCGCTACTGGAACGCTCTCCTTCGATACGCTCACGACCGTCTCGGCGCCTGCCAATTGGCAAACGCCCAAGAGCGTGAATCCCCCCAAGAGAGGAACACAACGAAAGAGGAGAGGCTGTCCCAAGAAGTAATCTCAGGAGTCATCACGCCTCCTTTCAGAGGCAATTAATGACCAATTGAAGTCTCCTTGGCACCTTTGGAATGGGAGCTGAATCAATAGCGCCCCTGCTCTTGCGGATAATAATCTCGCAAAGCAATGAAGCGCTCCCCCTCTTCTAACTAGACTTTGACTGGTGATGCCTTCAGAGCAGCCTTGCCCGCTTTCACGTGTACCGCGAATTTTACCTGAGAAACACCATGGCGAGCGATGAGGGCATCGCGATTCTTCACGAGGGTCTTTCTGAATTTTTCGTACGTGAAGCCGTCAATGGGCTCTTGGCACTGTCTCTTGGCCGAAACAAATTGCTCAAAAACAGCTTTCCAGTCGGCTTCGGGATCTGCCGCCGCAGGCGACGGCTTCGCCGGGGGAAAATGCTCAGCTTGGGCCAAAGGAGATTCTACTTGAGCAGGGGCATTTAATTGAGTGGATGCGATGGTTTCAACTGGTTGAGCCCCCAGAGTGGAAACAGAGCTGACTGGCCCCCCCCCCGCAGGTTTGGGAAGAACTCCACCACTAGGAGGAGCCTTGGGGAGCTGTCGAGCGGGCGCTTGCGGGAGAGCCTGACTCCCTGGAGCACCTGCCACGGGTAGAGGAGCTGAAGCGGGTCCCGTTGGTGAGTCCCCGCCCGGTACCGAGAACGCCGCCATTTGCGGTTGAGCGGGTAGCTCTCCGAGTACGTCTTCGAGATTGGTCGCCCGGCGGGACTGTCCTCCTGATGTTGCCGCGACCTTGTCTATTCCTTCATTCAACTCCGCCGCTATTTTTCGATAGACACCGCGAAACTTACTGGGTTGCAGTTGGTCGGTTGATCCACTCGCGAGACGCGCGGACTCAGCCTTGAATTTTTTGAGGGGTAACGAATGCTCTAAGAAAGAGAAAGTGAGGCCAATTAGAATAGCGATGATGACAAGCCCCCCCGCTAGAACTTTATTTCCAGCGGCTTTGTCTGTGTCGTCTGCTTGCTCGAAGAAATCAAAAGGAGAGGAGATTCGGTTCACTTCTCGTGCGACCGCGACTCCGGCGCCCAAAGCGTACGCTTCGCCGGGCAAGCGGGTGTATTGAACACTCAGCGAGTTATCAATATCGCGGATCCCACTTCTGCCCTTTTGCTGGTAGTCCTCGTCACTCTCCAGGTCATCAAGATCTGAAACGATCTGATCCAGGTTCGTCTTTAAGAACCCCTCAGGTGCACCCGCTGCAGTTCGTGATCCGTTGACGTAAAATGCAACAGCAGCGCCTGTGCGGTTACTCAACTCGCGGGCGAACCTATCGTCGAGCACCCGTGCGCCTATCACAGCGCCAGCTGGTCGTTGACCGGCTTCTACCTGGACCGGCCGCGCTACTACGCGGTAAATTCGTCCCCAAACCAGCGTGTCGTCTCGTATAAAACCGTGCAAGGCATCGGCTACCACGGGGTACCCACCCAGTTCGAAATCGCTCATACCATTGGCCGGAGCGTACCCCACTTGACCGACGACACGCCCGTGTTGATCGACCGCAAAAATAGCGTCAAATGCCTGTTCTTTGGGAATGGTTGCATTCACCTTCTTTAACGCTGCGGTCACCTTCTCGCGGTACTTATCGGGTAGCTTGGTCTCAGACTTGCTCGCTTTTTGCAATGTCTTGGCGATGTCGCTGTCCAGAGCAAATTTTACGAGCTGACCGGAACGTTGACGAGAATCGTCTTTCAAGTACGAGGATACGACCTGGCTATCGGCAGAAAGCCCTTCGCCACGAGCGCGGTCACTCGCCCGATTGAACATGCCTTGAGCTAAGCTGAGCACAAAGAAGAGCGCCCCCACTGCCAGACCAAGCGCGACATACCAAAAACGTGAAAGCAGCATTATTTGCTTCCCTTCTTTTCAGACTTTTTTGCCTTAGCGACCACAATGGGTCGGGGTAATTTTACGTCGCGGCCGCTCACAACCGCTGCCATGGCTGCGCCCACCTTCTTGCCCGCAAAATATGCCTGCACTTGGTACTCGCCTTCGGCCTCGGTTTTTAATTTGAACTCTCCTTGAAGAGAGGGATACGTAATGCCAGCGACGTGCGGCTCACCAACCACCCACATACGTAAGCTAGGGGCCAATTCATCACGAATTTCGAATGTTCCCTCCTGAGGAACCGACCATTCTCTTTTGCCCCCCTTCGCTGTTGTACTTGCTGGAAATGTCTTGTCTCCAGCAATGTAGAGTCGATGATCAAATGGGTCCGTATTCTCGAAGACTAATTTTGTACCGGGTGTAACAACAATGGTCACGGGGGTGGTCCGGCCGCCACCGACTCGAATCAAAGTCGGAGCCTGAGCTTTTTGACGCTCCGTGGAAAGGGCTGCAAGACATAACTCTTTGGGAATATGCGGATAGAGTTTGCGATACTTCGCGGGGACAGTCGGCACCATCTCGCGAAAGGAATATCCTTTCTTTTGCGGATCTTTCGCCTCCGACCAAACTGGATTTTCGAGATACTCAAATCCTTTCACTTTGCCGACAATCTTTTCGGCCCATGCACTAGCTGGAACGAATGCAGCGGCAGCCGCAAGAAAGAATGCCCAGCGCCGGGCGCTTCCGTTTATATAACAACGTGCCATCACAGGACACGTTACAAGCCTACGGCCATCTCGCAAAGAGCAACGCTGACATCGGAAAAAAACCGGCATTCAAGCCGGTCCCGTACCGCAGGGGCCGCCGCGTGAATTCAGTGTCGAACCCCTATGCAGAAAGGTGGGTCGCTAGCTGTGGTTTCTGGCTTCCCTAAGCCGAAGCAGAACTTCGACAGGGCGCAGCACTCCACCACACGTTTCGCATCCCTAGGGAATAGCTTAACGGGATTCGTTACTGATGCTGGCGGGCCCCCGCAGAGGGAACCTGCATCTATAAACTAAGGCCGCCTCGATGCCCCGTCAATCAAGTTCTTTCAATTAGTGAACTACTTTGACCCACAATCAACGAGCGGGGCAAATTGACGCCCAGAGGAGCCCTTCGGTTCAAGCGCGCGAGGACCTTTTAGTGCACAGCTCCGGTCAACCAGGCGAACGCAGGCACGAGAATTTCTTCGGGGGAGGCGCCGCCCGTAGAGACCTCGGAAGCGGTTCCCGCTTTCAGAGGATTGAGCGAAAAACCATGATCGCCAAAAATAACAACCATGGTTCGCGGTGGTTGTTTCGACAAGTGCTCGACCAAGGCGTGAGCCGTCTCTTCCGCAATTTGATCCATGCGCTCCACAACGGGGATCTCTTGGAGACGGAGCGAATCCTCGACGATGTCTAGTTTTAGGAGTTCGAGAGTTCCAGTGCGTACCCGTCGCGGCACACGAGCGGCTTCGCCACTTGCCACGGGAGCTACAGAATTGGAACGCTGAGCAAGCTCCTTGTCCTTGAGACCGTCAGGTCCTTTACCCAAGAGATCCAATTGATAACTCGTCACCGAAGGGAGTGCTGACCAAAGCAATAGGCGTTCGGTAAGAGCGGCATCAGCGGTCGCTCGCATTTTGTCCTGAACCATCAAACCTAGATCAAATCTCAAACCATCGACAAGCAAGAGCTGAACGCGTCTCGCCCCCTGAAGCCGACCCAATCGGGCGGCAAGCTCGGGCAAATCCAAAACCATGGTGGGGCGTTTACCCCGCATGCGTAGGGCGTCAAACGCTTGGGAGTAGCTCGTTGCGAAAGAGGTCTGCCATTCGTCCAAAATTTCATTTGCACTGGGCTCGGCCACTCCGCGCCGCACGGCTTCGCGTAAACGTGTGTAGTCTGTGACAAACATGCGCTCAATGACGGAAAGAGGTTTGGGACCTCGTGCCGCAATGAGGTTCTGTACCCACTTTTTCCAGTCACGAGCGGCTAGCTGGTTGAAAGGGTCCGAGGGGTCCGCCTCTTGCGTCGAGCGCGAAATCGCCCGCTGCGCGGGCTGAGACTCTTGGGTCTGCTCTGATAATTCTTTGGAAGTATTCGGTACCGGCGCAGCTTCGGCTGGGGGAGCTTCGCCACCGCTCACCTCTACTGCCGTCTCCTCCATCACAACTTCACCGACAGGGGAGGCTGACTCAAGCTGAGTTGTGCTCGCCAGGGCAATTTCAGGTGAGTTTTCTGGCTCATGCTCACTCTCTGAGGGCTGCACCTCAGGCTTCACCGGCACCTCTACCGATTGCGCCATGCGAATAAACGGATTGCGAATTATTTTCTTTGTGGGGAGAGGAGCTGCGACACTTTGCGCTCCCTCTGACGCGCGCACCTCTTCGTCTAGTGCGGGTTCACGGGGCTCAGAGACAACTTCTCCCTGAACTTTTTCTTCTTCGTCGAAGTTCACTGAGGTCAAGGTTTCCTCAGTCATCACTTCGGAGCCTCGAGACGAAAGTTTTTCTTCTACAGTTTGAAGCGCTTCAACGGCTTCAACCTCAGGAACTCGCTGGGAATCTTCCTCCAGTGTGCGTAAAAACTCTTCGGCATTGAGTTCGAGTCCATTTTCGCTTGCAGTTTCCGTCGGGGCGATAGAGCCCTCTGTCTCATCTGAAGTTTCACTCAACTCTCGACGAGGCGGAGACAGTAGCTGGGTCCCCTCAGCATGATTCTGGGAACTGACAGATGATTGCTCGTCGGGCGAAAGCCTTGCATTCTCTGCGGCCTCTGCGTTCGAGTCGGCAACGAGGGGAGCCTGAGGACTCTCGTAATCAAGAGCAAGCTGATTCACACTGCTCTTGGTGGTCTTTTTCTGTGCGACCTCCGAATGGGGCGCTTGAACTAGGGTCTCGGGAGTTCGCTCATCGACTAGACCCAATGCCAAATCAAGATCGGGTAGGTCAATATCAGCTCCCCAATGGTCCTCGGGCCCCTCGGGAAGAAGCTCCTCCTCAACAGCAAGAGCGTGGCTTTGCTGACTCTCGATTGCCTCTTCAACACGAGGTGGCAGATCGGAGAGTTCCATCGATTGAGAACTCTCTGTCATCAAGAGCGAGGGAGGCAATGGGGTCACCTTGCTCGGCACCACATCGAAAAGCGCCTCAAAGAGAACAGGCGATGGATAGACCCGTAGGCTCGTATTCTCTTTACTCAGCACGACACGCACTGGTCGGTCATTTGTAGCGGCCAACCACCAGCGTAAAACGGCGCTATCCTCCGCGTCCAGGATGCGTCCTAAGTTGGTGATGCCTTCCAGGGAAGGAACACCAATAACGATGCCGTGCATTTCAACCAAACGTGCACGGTAGAGCTGATCGCTCAGGGAAGCGTCAAGTCCCGTACTCGCGTGAATTCCTGGAGGAAGCGCCCCCCGCTCTTCCAGTCGGTACTCAATCGCCTCTTCGAGATAGAGTCCGAGCCGCCCGCGATGTTGGGGCCCTGGAGCATTCAACTGAACCCATAGATAACCGCGTGAGGCCGCTACTTCACCCATGGCGGAGAGCCCGTTGGAATCAACTACGACGACGGGATTTTGGGAGAACTCCAGTTCCTCTTCATGGCTCGCACGGTAAGAGCACGTGGCTGAGGAAGCCAAGCGAGAAGCCTTCTCGTCCTGCTGCCCCATCACGGATGCTTTGCGATGTTCCGGTGCTCTGTCGCTTGTACCTACAGGGGTCATCTTATCCCCATGCCCCCAAATGATAAAACTGGCCCAATTTTCTGTAAGTAGAGCCTTAAGCGTGACTCTCCTTTTGAGGAATCAATGGCCAGTAGCCAGCCGAGCGACCGGCCTGTCCTGCTTCGAAGAACAGCGCACTTTTCCGTAAATTCTGAGAGTCTCGGGCGAACGGCACAAGAATTTCGGCCACCTTTTTACCCCATTTCTGATACCTTCGACCCATGACCAGCAAAACTGCCGTGACATCGATTCTAGCCCTCGCCTTTCTGCTCAACGGGTGCGGCGAGAAACCGAAAACGCATACCGCCCCTGCCACCCAGGAACCCACAGCAGCGGTAAAGGCGGCTCCTCAAGCCAATCCCAAGCGAGAGGCACGCAAACTTTTCGACTCCACCTGTTCAGCCTGCCACGGTAAATCAGGAGCAGGAGATGGTCCTGGTGCTGCTGCGATGGAGCCTAAACCACGTAATTTTGCCGACACAGAATGGCAAGATGGAATCACCGACGAAGAGCTCACCAAAGTGATTTTAGGAGGCGGTGCTGCCGTAGGAAAGAGCCCCCTCATGCCAAGTAACCCCGGGCTCAAGAATAAGCCGAACGTTGTGTTGGAGCTCATCAAGAAAATTAGAAAATTCGGAAAGTAAGAGGGATGATTCTTGAGGAGAAACGCTTTTCCTCACGGGCACCCTGGTCGATCAATTGCTTTCACTCGGCTTGAAGCTCGTTGGCGCGCTCTAGGTAACGAAATATTGTCCGAGGGTCGACGCCCAAATCACGAGCTGTTTGAGTACGATTGCCGTTGTTTCGCTCCAATGCTTTGAGAACGTAACCACGCTGAAACTCCTCCTTTGCCCGCTCCAAAGGAAGAAGAGGTTCTGCAGACTCAACCCCTAAATCGAGATCATCCGGACCAATCAGATTATTTTCGCACAGAACCAACGCCTTGCGGATCCTATTTTCGAGTTGACGTATGTTGCCCGGCCACGAGTACTTACGAACTGCGGTCAACGCCGAGGGGGCATAACCTTTTACCTTACTGTGCAACTCATCTGCGTGTTTTGTAAGAAGTGCCTTTGCGATAATGTACACATCGTCCCCACGTTCGCGGAGGGGAGGCAACCAAAGATTGACCACATTGAGGCGATAATAGAGGTCTTCGCGGAACGTACCCTCCGCTATCATGTCCTCCAGACTTCTATTGGTAGCTGCAAGCACGCGAATATCGACCTTTTCTACGCGACTATCCCCCACACGTACCACGGCACGTTCCTGCAGTGCACGAAGCAACTTCACCTGAAGCTGCGGACTCAATTCACCAATTTCGTCCAAAAAGAGAGTTCCACCATCAGCCTGCTGAAAACGGCCGCCCCGGCTCGCAACTGCCCCAGTAAACGCCCCTTTTACGTGACCAAACATCTCACTTTCCATGAGATTTTCTGGAATAGCTCCACAATTGACGGTGACGAAGGTCCCATCGCGGCCACTTCTGCGATGTAACTCTCGAGCGATGAGCTCCTTACCTGTGCCCGTTTCCCCAGAGATCAGCACGCTAATGTCAGTGGCGGCCACCTTTTGAAGCTTTCGAAATACTTCCAACATCGACGCACAAGAGCCGATGATATCTCCAAATCGTTTGTCTACGAGCTCGGACTCCAGCTTGACATTGTCTGCACGCAACGCGCTCAACAACATCGCATTGGTCAACAACAGCGAAGCTTGTCCGGCAAATACTGTCAATAAATCAAGCTGCCGTCGCTCAAACAGGCTCTTGATTTCGTCGTTTGCGACGTAGAGAACGCCGATAACTTCCCCGCGATTCAAAAGAGGAGCGCACATCACACTCGATAGTTTAAGAGCTATTACGCTTGCGGATTGACCAAAAGTTGTATCCGTCAGCGCATCGCTCACGATAACTGGCCTCTTTTGATCGATGACCTGCTGAACAATACTATCGCTCACACCTCCCTCTTCGGAATTACGAAAGTCTTGGGTTTTGACGTTGCGGCTTGAACGAACCTCTAGGTTACTTAAATCGTCACTCTCCCCATTGAGCATCAAAACAAGTCCGCGGGCGGCCCCCGTCAATTCAAGCACCGTGTCGAGAAGTCTGTCTAGAAGCTGATCGAGCCCCTCGGAGGACATTAATTGCTGGCTAAATTCATGCAAACGACGAAAGCCTGCAACCTCGCTGTTTTCTCCACCCTGGTTACTCGGTGATGGATCAAGAGGTAGCTCACTGAAAATACTAAATGTAAACTGGGCGTCCCCTAGACAAAGTCGATCGCCATTCACCAAGCGAGCGCGCCGCTTTTTCTTGCCGTTGATGGTGATCATAGCCCCCTTGTCGACTTCTTCTAACTGAAAGTCTCGGCCATTGAACACTATTTGCGCATGGTGATTGTGCAAGGTGGCTTCAGCAACATGCACGTCGTTACTGAGAGCTCGCCCCAAGGTCATGATGGGTTTATGGAGCGGCCATAGAACGGGAGAGCCACTAGGGGGAAAATGTCGAAGCGTCGCCATACCCACCGCACCGTAGCAAACCTACGCGTCAACCATAGAGGTCTTTGTCACTCTGCGCGTAGAGGACGCGAAAGTAGTCCTTGCAATGCCCGCTGAGGTTCAAACCCACCATAAAGAACTGAATAAACCGCTTCGCAAATTGGTAGCTCAACCTGGAGCTTCTTTGCCAAGTCGTGAGCGCTTTTTGCGGATATATAGCCTTCGGCTACCCCCTGACTACTAGAAAGGGCCTCTTGAAGACTGACACCACGCCCCAGTTTTTCTCCCAAAGTGCGATTGCGCGACATGGCACCCGTGCAGGTCAAAACGAGATCGCCCATGCCAGCGAGTCCGGCGGTAGTGGAGCCCTGCCCTCCCATCGCGTGCACCAAGCGCCCCATTTCAGCCACTCCTCGTGTAATCAATGCCGCTCGAGTATTATTGCCTAGACCGAGACCGTCGGAAGCGCCCGCCGCAATTGCTATCACGTTTTTGAGAGCTCCCCCGACCTCCACACCCACGGAATCATTGCCGGTGTACACGCGCAGCCACTCATTGGAGAAAAGCACCTGCAACTCGGTGGCGAATGAAGGCGAAGTACTCGCCGCAACCAAATTGGTGGGAATCCGCAATGCCACTTCTTTGGCAAAGCTCGGACCGGAGATCACTCCTATTCGCGCCTCCCAACTGTCTTGCCCTTCACTTCCAGCGGACAGGGCCGAAATGAGAACCTCACTCATCAACAGAAGCGTCTCCTGTTCGATCCCTTTGCTGGCGCAAACTATCTTGACCCCTTCTCGAAGAAAAGGTTGAGCGGCCAAGATAGTGGCCCGAACTGTGTGGGAGGGCACCACGACCACCAAGAGCTCTGCGCTCCTGACGGCTTCATCGAGAGCGCCTGTGACACGCAGGTCGGCGTGCAATGACATATCGGGCAAGCATGCCTCGTTTTTACGCTGGGCGTTCATCGCAAGGGCGTGCTGAACCTGCCAGGTCCACAAAGTGGTCTGATGGCCATTTTCGGAAAGAACTTGCGCAAGAGCGGTGCCCCACGCCCCGGCGCCCAAAACTGTGATCTGCATGACTCTGTTCAGCGTACAAGCGCTTGGGCAGTCGGCAAGCAATCAAACGTATTTTCAAGGGTTCTCGCCCTTTTGCGCCAAAGTGATGAGCTGGGCTCCCTTGTTCTTGTAGGGGGTATCCCATAGCGTTGTTGGGCTTTGCGAACACTCTCACCTTCCCGGACTCTTGCGAAAAACCGAACGCCCCGCGCGTGCACCGCTGGCGGCTCCCGGTTCTTTTCAACCTGCGCGTTGCTCATGTGCGCGGGCTTCTTCGCCTATGGCTGTCAGGTCGACACCAAGACGGGCAAAGGAGCGGCCTCCCTCATAGGAAAAGGAGTGGTCAACGACCCTGCCAATAAGTCATTGCGCTTTGACATGCTCACCTTTGGCATGAAAGAATTTTGTAGTGAGCTGATGTTGCGGGGCGCTCCCCTGCGGCTCGGCGATCGCCAACCAGTTATTGGTCGCTACTTTGCGAACAGTTGTAAGACAAAGGTCATCGACACAATCGATAAGAACACTATCGTTGTTCAGTTTGGGGGGCACGGCTACGCTTGGACCGCAGCTACTGGGCGCCTGGGCTTTCGCTCTCAAGGTCTCTTAGAACTCGCTCCCGACTTCATTGTCCGTGAAGAAGCGATGTATGTGTATTTTCGCCCCGTTCAAGTCGACACAAGTGATTTCGAGCTGCTCATGACTGAGAGAATTTTGGCTCAAGTAGCGGCAGGCGTCGCCGGAGTGAGCGAAAAAGAGCTGGGCCAGGCCATCATGACGGCACAATTAGGACGCGGCTTCACTGCAATTCGCTACGACGAGGATGGCCACGCAGACTTCGCCTTGGGTTTGGTCGAGCCAGGCGATACCCCGTTTCGTCCCTATCAAGTACATTCATCGCCTCGTCATACGGCCGCCAATGGGCGCACCGAACTCTTTCGGGGTCAACAGGATTTTATCGGCAAGATTTTAGTGGAAAAGGGAGAAGCTCTGACGTTGACCCTTCAAGTCGAAGGAGTGAACTCTATCGACTTTTCTTTGATCTCAGAACAAAACGCACAGCCCTACTTGAAGGAGTACCTAAAAAAACCAGGGGCTCATCGCCCTCAGGTTGTGCCTTCGTATCAGTCAAGCGCAAGCGCGAAAGCCCCTACTCGCGCCCAGGTCAGCCTCCCTGCCGGATATTATTATCTCGTACTGGACCATTCCTCTGCATGGGGGGCTTCCACCCCAGATGAAAAGGAGTTGCCCGCTCGTATCGACTACCTAATTCAGACGGGAATTCCAGATAAAGTGCGGTAAATGTACCTTTTTCCTCGTCCTCAGTCCCTTGAGTGTTGAAGATGCGAGGCAAATGCTAAAGGAGCCGAGCGCCGAATTCTAATATTTCGGTCCAAGGAATTTTGAGTTGAATAAAAAGATCTACCGCTGGGCTTTCGTACTCTTTTGGTTCGTACTGCTTCCCTTGGGGCTCACCACCCTGACAATCTCGCTATTGGGTGCAGATAGCGTGGCCTTTGCCAACGCAGTCACGGGGCAAGTAAGTTGGTTTGTTCGCGAGCAAAAACTCCCCTCCATTATCATATTCTTCACTCTCTACGAGGCCCTGATTTACGGCATGAGGTACAGCCTACCTCTAGCGGCCCAAGTTGGTGTTGCCGGGCGACCAGGCCTGCCCAAGGAGAGCCGCAAAGACTTCGAGCACGCCGGCCAACTCTTGGACGAGGTGCAGCAGGTCTTAAGAAAAAACAAGCTCGAAGTGGACAAGGGGCTCTCCTCACAAAAGCGCTCGGAGGTAGACGTCGCAATGCAGTCCCTTGAAAGCGCCATGGCTGCCCCAAGTTTTTCCATCGAGGTATTTGAGGACGCCTATGACGAAGCAGCGGCCGTTGCCAGCAAGCACCTGAACCCCTGGCAGCGCAGCGAAGTACGAGAATATACTGAATCTATCATTATTGCAGTAGGAGTTGCCCTGCTTTTGCGGGCTTTTGTAGTCGAAGCTTTCAAAATTCCGAGTGGGTCCATGCTGCCCACACTGCAAATCAACGATCATATTTTCGTAAATAAGTTCACGTACGGTCCGACCATTCCATTCATGAAGAGTCGCATTCTGTCCGACTTACCCCCCCAGCGCGGAGACGTTATCGTCTTTGAATTTCCTGACGATAACCCGGCCAACCCACGACAAAACTTTATTAAGCGCGCCATGGCATTGCCTGGCGACATTTTAGAAACACGCGGACAACATCCAGTGATCAACGGCTGGATGGTGCCCCATTGTCGAGTGGGTACCTACGAGAAAAAGGAAACGCACTCGGGCTACGGCTCCAAGAGTGAGCTGTTTGTAGAATTTATCAACGACTACGCCTATCTGACCATGTATGAGAATTACGATCCCGATCAGGGGCCCGAGTTGGGCGAGCCTTATCGAGTCGCCCCAGGTGAGTTCTGGGTCATGGGAGACAACCGCAACAACTCAAGTGACTCACGACGGTGGCACCAAGGCAAGGGCGGCGGAGTTCCTTTCGACAACGTAAAGGGGCGCGCTATGTTTGTGTGGCTCAGTTTTGACGACGACGCGGACCGATTTTTACCCGTCACCTGGGATCGGCTCTTTACCAACGTCATGGGCGCTCCGCGCCTGCCCAAAGAGGCCCCCGAATCCCTTAAGAAGGGTATCGCACGCTGTCTAACCCAGCGGCCCGAAAACACGACTCCGCCACCGCCCAATCAGGCTCGGCTACGTGCGCGAGTAGAGTAGAACCAATCGAGTACCGAGCAACTGATTTGCTAGGCGCTACTAGATCTTCGACGGGAAAAAAATGAGGGCGAGCTCCCGGAGAAGAGGCGAGAAGGATCCAAAGGACCTCTGATTCTTTAGTCACGGCAATTGTACGTGTAATTCGCCCTATGACTTCCCTGTCCTACTCAAGCTATTTTCCCCCCTAGAGCGAGGGTTAGTATGCATATAAATCATACAATTAAGAAACATATGCAAATAACTCATATGTGACTTAACGGGATACACCGAGGGGTGGGTATCTACGCCAATCGGGGTAATCTTTGAGTATTTTCCAAACATTTGGCTCCTCTCCTGGCGAGGCACGAGCTTTGCACACTCGTAAAGTATACAAAAACGTGCAGCTCCCTGATTCAATAGCGCCTCCTCATGACAGAAAACGAAAACAAGTTAAGACAACCAGAAGCGCGCCCCCGCCGCATGATTGCCCGCTTACTTGGCCTGGGGTTCGGGTCAGTAAGTCTCGTTGCTGTGATTATGGGGCTACTGCTTTTGGGAGTCATCAATGATGTGTCAGGTTTGGTGCACGGTATGCGCCATGACGAAACATCCATTCGTCAAGGGTTTGAGCTTGCAACCGCCGTGCGTGAACAATCGGTCCACGTCGCTCACTCTCTCATTGATATCCAACACTCCCATCAAAAGCACTATGAGATTTGGCGCAGCAAAATACGTTTTTTGATTCAAGAGCTTGCCACCGAAATTCCAAAGAGCGAACGCTGGCGTCTTGAAAAGCTAGGAGAGAACACCCAGCGAATGCATGATCTCTACATGCTTTCGGCTTTACCTGCGGCCAGGCGTGGAGATCTCCGCGAAGTTCAAGTCATCCATCGCGAATTGGAGAAACTTGGAAAAAGTGCGGCCAGACATGCAGATGTACTGGCGCGCTCCGTCGAGTCTCAAATGTCTCATGCCCATTCCCTTGCGACTCACTCAACACATTTAGGTCTCTGGGCTGGAGGCATTGGGGCCTTCCTCGTCGTGGCGCTTTCTATTGGTTTCACTTTACGTATTCGTCAAGCCATCCTCACCCCTCTAAAAGCTCTCACCCTTGCAGCTCAGCGCATCGGCGAAGGAAACTTCTCTCCCAATTTGGTAACCCCCGGCGCCGGCGAACTAGCTGCGCTCAGCCGAGCCTTTCACACGATGAGCCTCGAACTGGCCTCGCGGGAAGCGCTTTTGGTCAAAGGAGAAAGAATGGCTGCAATTGGAGAATTAGCCGCTGGGGTAGCCCATGAGTTGAATAATCCCATAGGAATTATTCGCGGGTACTTACGAACAATCGAGCCTGAAGGGGACATTGAAACGCTCAAGGATGAACTAAGAATTCTTGACGAGGAGGCTGCTCAATGCCAGCGCATTGCCGAAGATTTGCTTACCTACTCGCGCTCGGGCGAACTCGAATTTGCGCCTATCGCAATGGGTGAATTTATCAAAAGCTGCGTGGATCGCCTGCAGAACACCTCGAACAGTCAATGCATTTCCATTGAAACCAGCGCACAAGAAGAAACCCTAAAAGGAGATACAACGCGATTGCGTCAGGTTCTATTCAACCTCCTAAATAATGCGCAAGAGGCATCTCCTCCTCACGGAATTGTGACTCTTAGAGGATACTTAACCAAGGGTTTCTACGTCATCGAGGTAGAAGACCAAGGCAAAGGCATAGGCGAAGCCGAGCGCGCAAAAATATTTGAACCTTTCTTTACCTGTCGACCGGGGGGAACGGGCTTAGGGCTCTCCGTGGTGCACGGTATCGTCATCGCACACCATGGTAAGATTGAGGCATGTAGCTCTCCTCAAGGTGGGGCCCTTTTTCGAGTGAGTTTACCCATGCCAGCATCCCATTCCCCGGCGTAAGGGCAGCCTATCAAGACCAGTTATGACAGATACACTCCCCACTCTCCTCGTTGTAGATGACAAAAAAAACATGCTCAGTTTGATGAGCAAAGTCATGAAAAAAGACAGCATCGTAAAAACGGCCAACAACGGTGCAGATGCGGTGCACATTCTCGCAACACAAAGGCTTCATGCCGTACTCTGCGATTTGAGAATGCCAGACATGGACGGCCTTGAGGTCCTAAAAGCTTGCAAAAAACATCAACCCCAGGCGCAATTCGTTTTGATGACAGCCTTTGCGTCAGTAGGAACGGCGGTAGACGCCATAAAATTGGGTGCATTTGACTATCTAGCTAAACCGTTCGAACCTCAAGAAGCCAAAGAGATTCTCCTGCTGGCACTTGCACGGGGCGCAAACAAAATACAAACGAATGCACCTCAGTCGAATCATGTATTACCGGGAGTGATTGCGCGCTCAAAAGTTATGCGAGAGGTAGCCCACCTCGTTACAAAAATCGCGGATAGCAACGCAACCACACTGATTGTTGGTGATACCGGCACAGGAAAAGAGCGAATCGCCCGGGCGGTGCACGATTTGAGCCCTCGTTCATCTGGACGATTCGTGGCTCTCAATTGCGCGGCTATTCCCCCAGAGCTCTTAGAAAGTGAATTGTTTGGCCACGCCCGGGGAGCCTTTACCGGCGCCTCACACGAGAGAAAAGGACTCTTTGAAGAGGCGATCGGTGGCAGCCTCTTTTTGGACGAAATTGGCGATCTACGCCCCTCTCTGCAAGCGAAACTAACACGCGTCTTAGAAGAAAAGTCGATTCGTCGTGTGGGAGAAAACAAGGAGCGTCTGGTAGATGTGCGCGTCATTGCCGCCACTCATCGCCCCCTGCAAACCATGGTAGCCGACGGCACATTTCGAGAAGATCTCTGGTATCGCTTGAATGTGGCACTTGTGCAATTGCCCCCTTTAAGAGAGCGCCAAGAAGACATTGAACTCTTGGCGTCCCATTTTCTTCATCAAAGCCTCATGGGAAAAACACAAAGCACCCTCCGTGGATTTTCCCCTGCAGCATTGCACACCCTGCTCAACTTTGCATGGCCCGGTAACGTGCGTCAGCTTGCCTCAGCGGTAGAGCGAGCCGCCCTGCTTGCAAGCGGTGAACTCATAGAGCTTACGGATTTACCCCCAGAAATTTCCGCCGGTACAGGTCAACAACCTGAAAGCCCGCTCCTCGTAGAAGGCTCCTGGGCTGAGGCGCTAGAATTTGGTCGGGCAGAGATTGGGCGGCGCTATCTCAACGCAGTGCTCAAAAATTTCGAGGGGAAAATATCAGAGGCGGCACAGCACGCCGGAATAGAACGCGAGAGCTTCTATCGACTCTTACGGAAACACGGCGTGGATGCGGCCGATTTTCGTAAAAGGCGTGATTCATCATCAGGCGAATGAGAACCTCGAAGCGCAATGAGTTTTCTCAGCAGCGCAAGGCACCCGCAAACTTGTAACTCACTGGGATACAAGGAAACCGAGCTAGATACCCATCGATTGGAGGCCCCCCTCCGTACTCCTATAAAATAGCCCTTCGGACGCATTCCCCGTATGGCACAAGTTCTGCAATAAGCACGAGCGTGCCCCCCCAACTCACCAGCCTAGTCCTTCTTGTCACTCTGACCTCTTGCGCGAGCACGATGGAGCAAAGTGTCAAAAACGACATAGCTGAACTACGCGAGAAACGGGAAGAATCTTCCCGCCCTCTAGCTCCTCAGGCCGTGGCCCCTCCTGCTCTCAAAGACACACCCGAAAGGTTGTCTCCTCAAGAGACCTCTAACAGCTCCTCAAAACAAGCTGTCACCATCCGTGAGGACAAGTTAAACGGCGATGGGCGCCTTCAAACCTATATCGCTCTGGCGATGCACGAAAGCCCACAACTGGCTGCAGCCTTCGAACGTTGGCAATCGAGTGTCTACCAAATTTCTCGCTCCAGGCGTCTGCCCGACCCCACCATTTCTTTTAGCTATTTCATTCAGTCGGTGGAGACTCGGGTCGGACCGCAACAGGCCAAACTGAGTCTGAAACAGTCATTCCCTTGGCCTACTAGGCTGAGCGCGGGGGCAGACGCAGCGTCAGCTCAAGCCCGCGCTTATCAAAAGCGATTCGACGCTTTGGCTCTGGCTATCGAGGAACGCATTGCTGCCATCTATTGGAATCTGTGGTTAATTCGCGAAACACGTGACATCCATTCTGCGCACTTAGAAGTCGTTCGCTCTTTGTCCCAATCTGTATTGGCACGGGTCGCGACTGGCTCGACTACATTAGCGGACCAACAGCAGGTAGATCTCACGGCTGCACGCCTCGAAGATATGTTGCGAAGTATGGACGAAAACGAAACGACTGCAATCGCACAGCTGCGGGCCGCAATTGGCCTGCAAAATCGCCAAGCAATGGGCACAAGTGACGATCCTCCTCCTAGCGTTTTTCCCGCTCAGACCGATGAAGAGCTACGTAACGACGCACTCAATCACCCGCTAATTTCTTCCCATGCCTACCTGGCACAGGCCAACGACGACCGAGCTCGGGCTGAGTCAGCAACCGGCATGCCTACGTTCACAATTGGTGCAGACTGGATTCTCACGGGAAAAACAAATATTGCGACTGTCGCCGACGACGGTAAGGACGCTGTGATTGTCGGAGCGGGCATGAGCATCCCCCTTTGGCAAGGCAGTTATCAAGATAGCGTCGACGCGGCCCAGTCTGCTGCGAGCGCACAAAGAGCCGAGGCGCAAAACGCAAAAAACTCCGCTCTCGCGGAGGTCGATTCGAGCTTGGCAGCGGTTCGTAATGCCATACGCCGCGTAGACCTCTATCAAAACACTCTGGTTCCCCAGGCGGACTCCGCGTACACATCGGTACTGGGCGCCTACGCTACAGGTCGAGGAACAGTCGCTCAAACTCTCCTAGCGCAGCGAGATCTCTTGGAACTACGCGGTGAACTTGAACGGGCCCGCGCCGATTACGGGATAAGTTGGGCCCGCCTAGAACAAGTCGTTGGACACGATATCGATGGGGCTCAAGAGCGCCCGTCCGAGAAAAGCTTAGGAAAAAAAGATGACAATTGATTCGAATGAGGGAGCCGACACCGTGACTCACGAAGAAAACAATTCGCGCAGCGAGGAGAAAAAAAGGAATTTCTCATTCTCTGGAATTTTCTCCAAAGCCACGCTCGTTCAGTACCTACCTCACGCAAGACTTTTGGGCATCGGGTTCTTGGCCGGGGCTCTCGTCTTAGGATTGACCTCCGGTGAAACCGAAAGCCCACCAAAGCACGATATGAGCGCCATGGCGGGTGCAAAAGATGCCCCCCCCTCAGGCGAAGGCGCAGCCAGTCAATGGACCTGCTCGATGCATCCTCAGATTCAAAGAGGCGAGCCCGGCTCATGCCCGATTTGCGGAATGGATCTCATTAAAGTCCAGGGTAATGACGCCGCTGAAGACGACGGACCCAGAAAGATAACGCTGTCAAAGCGCGCTCAGGTACTGGCAAAGTTGCGTACGACGACCGTCCAACGCAACGGACAATCGGCCGGTGAACTAAGGCTTTTGGGACGAGTTGAACCCAACGAAAAAACACTTAAAATGGTGACGGCCTGGACAGGTGGACGTATCGATAGGCTCTACGTGAACACAACGGGAGAGCAGGTACGCGGAGGGCAAGTCATAGCTACCCTTTACAGTCCTGAGATCTTCGCAGCCCACCAAGACTTACTGAGTGCCTCCGCCCAGGTAAAACGTATGTCTTCGGCGGTAGAATCTTCGCGCCTCGCGGCTGGAGCGGCACGCGATGCTGCCCGACAACGCCTCAGTCTACTGGGCGTTCCTGACAGCGAGCTCGCTCGAATGGAGAACCAAAAGAAACCCACTACCGCCGTTCCTATTAGAACGCCTTTTGGTGGAACCGTCATGGAGCGCTTCGCGACCGAAGGCAGCTACGTGACGACAGGGGCGCGCCTCTACAGCATAGCGAAACTTAGCACGCTTTGGATACAATTAGACGCCTATGAGAGCGACATTCCCCTGCTCAAGCTCGAGCAAAACGTACGTGTCGAGGTCGATGCCTTTCCAGGCGAAAACTTCGAAGGTGAAATTACTTTCATTGACCCCACTCTCGATCCTCGGAAGCGTACTTCGCGAGTGCGAGTTGAAGTTGACAACAAGGACGGGCGCCTACGTCCCGGCATGTTCGCCCAAGCTATTGTAGCCGCAGAGACCGAAAAAGCAGACAATGCCCCCCTTGTAATTCCAGCTTCGGCACCACTATTCACAGGGCGCCGTGCGGTAGTTTACGTCGAAGTCACTCACGCAGAACGCACAACCTATGAAGCACGCACCGTGCGCCTAGGACCACGCCTGGGCAACTTCTACCCAGTAGTCGCGGGTCTGTCCGAAGGTGAGCGAATTGTCCAGCGTGGCGCTTTTGCTCTCGACGCAGATTTACAAATTCGCGGAGGTAAAAGCATGATGGCCTCCCCTGACGACCAGCAAGCGGGCCAGTGGGACAATGTCGTACACGTTCCCCGAGCCGACTTAAAAAGTCTAGCGCCCGTATTCAAAGAGTACCTCAACATTCAACAAGCTCTTGGCTCCGACGACCTCAAGAAGTCCCAAAAAGCTGCCAATGAATTAAAGACCAGTCTCAAGAAAGTAAAGTTCAGCGAGCCTCCTCAAGGCGAAAGAATGTGGAAAACCCATTCTCCTATGCTCGACTCCCATAGCACTCACATAATAAAATCCACCTCCATCGAAGAGGCGCGTGCTGGTTTCGAGGGCCTGAGCGGAAGTATTATTATGCTTCTTCGTAGAGTTGGGAATCCTCTAAAAGAAACGCTTTTTCAGGCATTTTGCCCCATGGCGGCCGGGAGCCGCGGAGCTTCTTGGGTTCAGGTGGGCGAAAAAGTTTTTAACCCCTACTTTGGCTCGTCCATGCTCGATTGCGGAGAAGTTACGCGAAGCGTCGACCCAGGGGGCCATTTAAGTAGCCCCGATCCAAGTGACTCAGCCGCGCCCAGCAAGACCCCTGCCGGAGGACATAACCATTGACTTCTCAAGACCTCAATCAAGAGGAACCACCACAAGGAGGGTGGGAGGCACTCATTGGCTGGTTTATCGGCAACAAGCTGATTGTATTTGTTCTGGCCACAATGCTGGTGGCGGGGGGCGTGTACGTCTCTCCATTTAATTGGGAGACGGGCTCCTTTCCCAGAGATCCTGTCCCGGTAGATGCCCTCCCCGATATTGGAGAAAATCAGCAAATCGTCTTCACCAAGTGGAATGGGCGTTCCCCCCGCGATGTTGAAGACCAAATCACCTATCCACTCACGACTGCCCTCCTCGGAATTCCGGGAGTTCGAACCGTGCGGAGTACGTCTGCTTTCGGGTTCTCGACCATCTATGTAATTTTTGGGGATGACGTTGAATTTTATTGGTCTAGATCGCGAGTTCTAGAAAAGCTGGCCTCCCTCCCACCGGGCACAGTGCCTGACGGCGTAATACCCACCCTTGGCCCCGACGCGACCGCCTTGGGACAAATTTTCTGGTACACCCTGGAAGGACAGAATAAGAAAGGCGAGGCGGTTGGAGGATGGGACCCTGACGAACTACGCAGCATTCAAGACTGGATAGTTCGCTACTCCCTGCAATCGGTATCCGGCGTCAGCGAAGTTGCCTCCATCGGGGGATTCATTCGTGAGTACCAAGTGGATGTAGATCCTGATGCAATGCGAGCCCATGGGGTCACTTTGGCGCAAGTTGCGTCTGCTGTGCGCAGGTCCAACTTGGACGTTGGCGCGCGAACCCTCGAAATCAACAGCGTTGAGTACATGGTACGAGGGCTTGGTTTCGTCGAGACCTTAGAGGATCTTGAGTCCACCGTCGTCGTGGCGCGAGAAGATACGCCGATTCGAGTCCGCGATGTGGCACGGGTCCAACTTGGCCCGGCCCTTCGTCGAGGCACTCTCGACGATGAGGGGGCGCCAGCGGTAGGAGGCGTGGTTGTAGCCCGCTTCATGGAAAACCCCTTGGCCGTTATTCAGGGGGTCAAAAAGAGAATAGCCAATATTCAAGCGGGCTTGCCACGAAGAACCCTCGAAGATGGCACGGTGAGCCAAGTCACAATCGTGCCTTTTTACGATAGAACAACGCTGATCAACGAAACCCTCGACACCCTCTCGACGTCTCTATTTGAAGAGATTCTTATCACCATCATCGTGGTGTTGATCATGCTGCGCAATCTGCGTAGCTCTTTGCTCATCTCGGCCATGCTTCCTCTCGGAGTACTCGCAACCTTCGTCGTGATGAAGTTAACTGGTGTTGACGCGAACATAATGGCGTTAGGAGGTATCGCTATTGCCATCGGCACCATGGTCGATATTAGCATTGTGTTCGTCGAGAATATGAATCAGCATCTGGACTCCGCCGGACCAGATGCGAATCGCGCGGTAGTTGTGCGCCGGGCAACCGCAGAAGTAGCCCCAGCCGTCATGACCTCCGTTTTGACAACGGTGGTCAGCTTTCTCCCCGTTTTCGGTCTTTCTGCATCTGAGCTACGTCTCTTTGCCCCTCTTGCATTTACAAAAACCTTTGCAATGAGCGGCGCCCTTGTTTTGGCTGTGCTCATTCTGCCAGGCGCTGCTCTCATTGTGTTGCGCAAACACCCTCAGGCGCCGCGACACATAAAGACCGGCTGGAGACGACTTACAACTTCTGTGTTTCGAGTCGAGCACTTGAGAGACTGGCTCTTCTTTGCCCTGGGAATCTATGTTCTACGAGTCAGCATCCCAGGAGGAATGCTGGTCGCCGCCCTCGGTGCCTACCGCCTGGCACGCCCCCTCCTGACCAATCAAACGAGCGACCGCCTTTCTAGGGCTGAGAATATTCTCTCTGTCCTAGCTGTCACTCTTTTACTGGCCGAAGACTGGCTCCCTCTGGGTCAGGAGAAAGGGGTGCTCCTCAACGTTTTGTTCGTGGGGATGGTCCTCACGATGGTCATGGGAACCTTCCGCCTCTTTGAAGCGGCGTACCCCACCCTGCTGCGCTGGATCCTCCGCCATAAACTGCTCTTTTTGACAGCCCCGCTTGCCTTGGTCATTTTTGGAGCGATGGCGCTCTTGGGATCTGATAAAACCTTGGGTTTCTTGCCCACAGGAATTCGCGCCAGTGCACCTCTAGTAGCCCTAGCCGAGAAATTTCCAGGTATGGGTCGAGAGTATATGCCCCCCTTCGACGAGGGCTCCTATCTCTACATGCCGACGACCATGCCTCACGCGTCCATTGGAGAGGTGCAAAATATACTCTCGGATATGGATGCGGCTATTGCGCAGATCCCCGAAGTGGAGCGCGTGGTAGGAAAACTAGGACGCGCTGATACGGCGCTCGATCCAGCGCCTATATCGATGATTGAAACCGTCATTACCTACAAGCCTGAATACAAGGAGCTAGAGAACGGAAAAAAAGTACGCCAGTGGCGCGAAAGCATAAGAACAGCCGCCGATATTTGGGATGAAATTGTGAAAGCAGCCCAGCGTCCTGGTCTTACGAGCGCGCCGATGCTGATGCCCATCAATGCGCGTATCGTCATGCTGCAAAGCGGAATGCGCGCCCCCATGGGCATCAAAGTGCATGGGCCGACCCTCGAATCTATCGAAAAATTTGGCATGGGCCTTGAGCGCGTTCTCAAAGGAGTCCCATCGATTCGCCCTGAAACGGTATTTGCCGACCGAGTAGTAGGAAAACCCTATCTGGAGATCGATATCAAGCGAGAAGCTATCGGCCGATTTGGACTGACCATCGTGGACGTACAGGATGTGTTGCAAGTCGCGTTGGGAGGCATGACTCTTACTCGTACGGTGGAGGGCAGAGAGCGATACCCCATTCGCGTGCGCTACATGCGCGAAGACAGAGACAGCCTTGAAGCATTGGACCGCATCTTTATACCAACAAAATCTGGAGCCCAGATCCCTCTCACTCAACTGGCTGATATCCGCTATGTGCGCGGCCCCCAGGTTATCAAGTCAGAGGACACTTTCTTAACAAGCTATGTGCTCTTTGATAAAAAGGCGGAGCGCGCTGAGCTAGGCACTGTTGAAGAAGCTCAGGAAATAATTGATAGCAAAATCAAGAGTGGAGAACTGATTATCCCCGATGGGGTAAGCTTTGAGTTTGCCGGTAGCTACGAAAATCAGATCCGCAGTGAAAAGCGTCTGGGTGTTTTGGTCCCCATTGCCCTGGCTTTTGTCTTCATCCTCCTTTACCTGCAATTTCACCGTGTTGCGGTTACAGCGGTGATTTATAGCGGTGTTGCAGTCGCCGTCTCTGGGGGCTTCACCCTACTCTGGCTTTACTCACAACCATGGTTCTTGAATTTCACCCTCTTTGACACCTCCATGCGGGGGCTATTTCAGGTAGATACCATCAATATATCGGTTGCAGTCTGGATTGGCTTCATCGCTCTTATCGGTATTGCCACCGATGATGGCGTCGTTATTTCAACATACCTACAGCAAAGGTTTACCGAATCCCCACTCACCACCCTCGATGAGGTGCGCGAACGCACCCTCGATGCCGGAGTTCGGCGCGTCAGACCCTGCTTGATGACCACAGCGACCACTATACTCGCATTGCTTCCGGTCATCACTTCTCAAGGACGCGGCTCCGACATCATGGTGCCCATGGCTCTGCCCTCCGTAGGAGGCATGCTCATTGAACTCATGACGCTCTTTGTTGTCCCTGTTCTGTTTTGCTCTATCGAAGAATGGAAGTTCAAACACCCCACTCCTTCTGACCCCGACGTACCACCGGTACAATCCCTCAAACGGCCCGGCCACGAGCGAGAAATTTCAGGAGATTTCGAGAGCCCGAACGGGGCACCCGCCTAAGTTCATTGGGCAGCCCCAATGGAGCACCCACCTCGGATTTTGCATTGCTCTTCTACTTGGCAACTTTCAGCAAATGCCAAATACCAACTGCAGCAAGAAGAGCCAAATTGGCGAAAAGAAGAGGCGCGAAAATCGGCGCGCCGTGCACAAAATCGTCAAAGTTAAGAATCCCTGCACTGGAGATGTCAGCAACCAGGTGAAGGTAAAGGCCCAACCCCGCCACCAATACCTGAACGCCCATGAGAGCTAAACAGAGGCGAAGGAAGGAGCGCTCGACGATTTCAAAACAGGCAACGCTCAGAAAACCGATGGCTCCCGCTGCTGCCACAACGGGAATCCACTCGGTGAGGTGAAAAAAACCGTTTTGTGCATGATCAGCCAAGGCGAGGGCTAAATTTCCAACCGACCCGGCCAAGGCAAGTAAAATGACCCACCGACCCCAGTCACGGCTCTCCAGATCGTGCAAGCGATTGAGCAAAATGAGTAACCCTATTCCGGCATATGCCAAGGGCGCTGCAAAGGGTGCAGTATAAACCAAATTCATCAACGATTGCTCACGAAAGAACGTGCTTTCCAAGTGGAATAGAAACCCTAACAAACCGACCAAAAGGGCGCCTGCGCCCACGAGGACTCCTAAGAGCCAATCTGCTCCCTGGGTAAATCTTCCGGTCCAAGCCCCCCGCAAAAGAAGCAAAGGAGCAAGGGTGGAGAAAACCACTGGAATCCATTCGGCGCCATGGGCAAAGTCGTTGATGAGGTGAGCGATATATACGTCGAGAGCAAGGAACGCCAGGTTACCCAACGCAAAGATCTCAACCAACCACGCGCGACAAGGAACTCTCGAAGATCGAGTCATCTACTCCACCTCCTGAGAATCCTTCTTCGGCGCTTTTACACCGGCAGACTCCCCAACTTTTTCCTTATCTTGCTCAATAGAACCCTTGTCTTTCATTCTGCGCTCCTCTTTCGAAAGAGGGCCACGCTCTCGAAGAACCTCTACCTCATGCTCCATCTCGATCAGCATCAAGAGAAGCTCGTAGTTGCCGTGCCATTGAACGAAGTCAGCTCCCCCCATGAACGCGCCATGCTTCGCGGTACGTCCGAAGTAGTGCCAGTAGTCAAACTCTTTAAATTCCAAAGGCTCGTCAAAAGGTATTTCCGTGAGGAGATTTTCTTTACGTGCCTCAGCCATCAATGCCTTCATTTTACCAACTTTTTCATTGGTCGATTGAACGATTGACTCCGCCGCCACAAAAAACTCATCAATTTGCTTTGAGGTATGGCACTTCAAGCAAACCTCTTTCATCTCCGTTTGCCCACGTTCATATCCGGGGCGTTTCTTAGAGACAGGTGCAAAAAGGTACCAAGAAAGACGCTCGGTTGTGTCATGGGTAACCTTCATTCCTTCGAGACCACTCATATGGCAGGTCGCACAAGTAGGAACAGGCATGTCCTTTGTGGTCAATGTCTTAGGATCCGCAGATAGATCCATCGACGAACGTTGGGCCGCAAAAAGCGCCCCATGCTTCGACTCGTTGTAAATCTCCAGTTGAGAATGGTCTGGTCCCATATGACACTGCCCGCAGGTACTTGGCATGCGAGCAAGCTCCACCGACGCCGAGTGCCGAGAATGACAATCGGTGCACGATCCCAAGGACCCATCCTGATTCGGTTTGCCAATCTTATGACAACCATTGCAGCCTACCGCCCGAGAAGAGTCCCCCTCCAGCAACGCAAGCTTGTTCGGACCACGATTCATCGCCGCTTCGTGGTATTTTGCGGCATGAGAGTATTGTTCGTCAGTAAATGCCTCACGCCCAGCGACGGCGGCCCAAGCAGGAGCGGCATGGCGGCTGCGCGCAAATTGCTCATACTGAGTGGAATGACACGATGCACAGTTCTTTGAAGTCATCTCAGTGCTTATCTGAAACCCCTTATGATCCATCTCCTCTTGCCCGCTCTGCGCCTTATGACAATCTAGGCAATTTACTCCCGATTTTGCGTGGGTACTACTCTCAAATTGGTGCACAACACTTGAGGTCACATTTCTATGACACGACGCACATTTACCGCTCGCCTTCACCAGTTCAGCCGTTGGCTGCGAAGTTTGTTCCGCAGGGCGCTGGGAATTCAAAATCCACGCGGCCGCCACCAGACCAAACGAAATGGTCACTGCTATAAATACGTTTCGAAAGTTCATTTTTGGGTCCGTCTCCTACCAATGGCGAGGGTGGACCCGTCAATGACCAAGCTCAAGAGGAGAGCTTACTCTTTTAACGGAATATTATGCGCTACGTGTTTTTCTCGAGCGTTCAAGACGCCCAGCGCCCCTACAAACGCAAAGATTGCGGCAAGAAGAGCCTAGGCGGCGACGGTCTCCCCTTCCTCTGCATCTTCTTCGACGGCCTCAGGAATACCTCCAAGCCAACTGTAGACGACTGGCAAGACGAAGAGCGTCAATATAGTAGCAGTTACTAACCCACCAATAACTACAGTCGCCAGGGGTTGCTGCACCTCGGCCCCCGCACTGCTCGAAATTGCCATGGGCAGAAAGCCAATACCGTCAGTCAGCGCAGTCATGAGAACGGCGCGCAATCGTAATTTTGCCCCTTTCTCTGTTGCATCGTAGAGCCCCATACCTTCGCGCTGTAAATCGCGAATATAGGAAATCATCACCACGCCGTTCATTACGGCAATACCCGATAAGGCAATGAAACCCACGGCGGCAGAGATAGAAAATGGCATTCCGCGTAGCCACAAAGCAATCACCCCTCCGACTGCTGCCATCGGTATGTTTAAGTAGATGATCATAGCCGGTCGGGCAGAGCCAAACGTAGTATAAAGGAGCAAAAAGATAAGCAAAAGAGCCCCGGGCACTGCAAGCGCCAAGCGAGAAGAAGCTTTTTCTAGATTCTCGAATTGCCCTCCCCATGTCACAAAGTAGCCCGGAGGCAACTGGGCCTTCTCTTTTACCTGTTTTTGAGCGTCAGCCACAAAACTAGCCAAATCTCGACCACGCACATTGAGTTGTAATGTTCTTCTGCGCTGAGCATTCTCTCGGCTCACTACCGCCGGTCCTTCGTCCAGAAAGAGCTTAGCGACTTGATTCAAAGGCACGCGCCCTCCTCCCGGTGACGTCACCAGCAGACGTCCAATTTGCTCCGGAGTTTTTCTAGAGTCCTCCTGAATTCGAACCTGCAGCGTGTAACGCTGCTGGCCTTCAAATATTGTTCCTAATGGTTTGCCACCTATCGCCGCGACCGTGTCCAAAATTTCTGATGCATTGATTCCGTAACGAGCGGCTGCTTTTCTGTCGACAACAACTCGAAGGGACGGGAGACCGGCCACCTGATCGCCATTGACGTCCGCTGCACCCTGCACCCCTCGCAGCACACGCATGACTCGCTCGCCCGCTTCTTCCAACTCACCAAATTCTGGTCCGTAAAGATTCACCGCAACGTCCGAACGCACTCCGCTAATCAGCTCATTAGTCCGCAGCTCGATTGGTTGAGAAAACGAATAGTTTTGCCCTGGCACTTCTTCTTGAAGCAATTTTTCGATGGCTGCGACCAATTCTTGTTTGTTCTCGGCCTTCGTCCACTCTTCGATGGGATGCAACATTAAGTAGGTATCGGAAACCTCGACGCCCATAGGATCTGTGGCGATTTCGGCACGCCCTGTGCGGGAAATCACCGTATCAATTTCGTCTGGAAAACCTTGCATCAACGCCTTCTCCACCCGAGTAGAGGCGCGCACAGACTCTTCACTCGAAACCGAAGGTGGACGAACGGATTGCATTGCAATTGCCCCCTCATCGAGAGTGGGAATGAACTCGGCGCCCATAGTTGAGGCCACCCAGACTCCCAAACAGAGGATTCCTGCAACGCTCAGCAACGTAACCTTGCGCATCTTCATCGCCAGGTTGAGAAGCGGCTCGTAGAGTTGCCTCGAGACTCTCGCTAAATAAGGCTCCTTCTCAGAAAGACCATTGGCATAAATCCAGGTCGCTACAGAAGGCACAAATGTGACGGCCATCACAAGAGCCGCGGCCAATGCAGAAAGAACGGCAATGGCCATCGGAACAAACATTTTTCCCTCGATGCCCTGCAACGAAAGAATAGGCACGTAAACGATCATGATGATAGCCGTGCCAAAGAGAACAGGTCGAATGACTTGAATGGACGCAGCTCGCACTACTTTATTCACGCCTCTTCCCTTAACGCCCGTCTCTGAGATGCGGCGCGTTACGTTTTCGATAACAACGATGCCACCATCAATGATCAATCCGAAGTCTAGGGCGCCCAGGCTCATCAAGTTTCCTGAAACTCCAAAGAATTTCATAGAAATCAAGGTAACCAACAAGGATACAGGAATGATAGCGGCAATGAGCAATCCGCCACGAATATTGCCGAGCATCAAAAGAAGAACGACAATTACAAGAACGCCCCCCTCGATCAGATTGGTAGCAACCGTACGAATCGTACGATTCACCAACTCGGATCTATCATAGTAGGTCTCGATCTTAACCCCCGGCGGAAGCCCCAATGAAAGTTCGTCTAGCTTCTTCTTTACAGCAGCCGATACGACCCCCGCATTGGCCCCCATCAACATCATCACTGATGCGGTAACAGCTTCGCCGCGACCATCACGGGTCACAGCTCCCTGACGTAACATCGGAGCAAAGGCCACCTTTGCCACGTCACGCACGAATATAGCGGTCCCGTCGCGCCGAGTAGCAACGCGCACGTTGCGTACATCATCGAGAGAGCGCAAGAGCCCCTCCCCTCGAATAACTCGTTGCTCTCCTCCGCGCACGATATAACCACCGCCCTCGTTGGCGTTATTGTTCTCGAGGGCTTCAAATAAATCACCGAGCCCCAGCCCCAAAGCAGTAAGACGATTGGGATCAACCTGCACCTCGTAGGTCTTGAGCTCCCCGCCAAATGCATTGACCTCGACGACTCCCGGTAAGGGGCGCAGCTGCAGAGCGACAAACCAATCTAAAATGGAGCGCAACTCCATCAGCGTATAACAATCCTCCGCATCAGGCGCGCCCCGCTCGCAAGGTTTGTCCGCCCGCACCTCAAATTGGTAAATTTCCCCTAACCCGGTCGATATCGGGCCCATCTCTGGCGTTCCGTAGCCAGAGGGAATCGCCTCCCGAGCATCAGAAAGTCTCTCGGAAACCATCTGGCGCGCAAAATAGATATCCGTGCCTTCCTCGAAAACGACAGTTACAGCGGAAAGTCCAAAGCGAGAAAGGCTGCGAACCTCCTCCACATTGGGTAACCCACTCATCGCTATCTCCACCGGGGCAGTCACATATTGCTCGACTTCGACCGGAGCCAATGCTGGAGCATTGGTGAGAATCTGCACCTGAACGTTGGTTACATCCGGTACGGCGTCAATGGGCAGTAGCTTTGCGGCACGTACCCCAACGGCTCCTACAAGAAGAACCGCAAAGATCACTAAAAAGCGCTGTTGAATACAGAAAGAAACTAATGACTTCATTTCTACAACCTCAGTGTGCGTGGCCGTGACCCAATTGTCCGCGAACCATTTCGCTCTTCAAGACAAAGCCACCTTCAACCACAACGGGGCTCTCGGCTTTCAGCCCATTGAGAACCTCTACCTGTAAGGAGTTCTCCCGGCCCAGGGTGATAGTTTGCGCGCGAAACTCACCTTCTTCATCGCCGGGAACAAATACAATACTTCTTCCCTCTAGGGTCTGCACTGCGCTCAGGGGAACAATGACTCCCGCCTGAGCAGATTCCCCCGGTAAAAGACGTAGAGACCCAAAAAGTCCCGGTCGAAGATGCCCTTCGCTATTGTCGATTTCTACGCGAATTGGCAACGTACGAGTTTGTTCGTTCACCGTAGCGCCAATATAATCGACTTTTCCACTCCAACTTCTACTGGGATAGGCCGTGAGCGTAAGGTTTGCCTTCATATCCTTCACAACCCGCGAGAGTTGTCGCTCGTAGGCCTGACCAATAACCCACACTAACGACGTATCGGCTATTACAAAAAGGGCGTCACCTGGTGATACGTTCTCCCCTTGGGTGGCGTGGCGCTGCACCAGCGTTCCTCCAATTGGGCTAACAAGTAACATGTCGGGGCCCGATCCTCCGCGTGCCCCAAAAACGCGCAAGCGTGATAGAGCCGCATTTTTTTCGGCTGCAGCCTGATCATACGCCAGTTTCGCATTGAGGTAGGTTCGCTCGGAGCTAATACCGTCCTTGCGGAGCTTCTCCTGGCGCTCAAGAGTTTGTTTGGCCACAGCGCGCAATGCCGTTGTACGATTGAGTTCAGCCCGCGCTTGACCCAGGCTCACGCTGCGCAAAGTGGCTAGTGCCTGGCCCTCTTTCACCTCGTCACCGATGCTCACTTGAATACTCAAGAGCTGACCGTCAACCAAAGGACTCACATGTGCTACGTGATCGGGTGGCAACTGTACCTCAGCAGGAACCTCCAAGGCGTCTTTTAGAATTCCCGAAAGGGACTTTCTAACGACAACGACACCTTTTGAGAGGGCTACCTTGGAGATATGAACGACATTTTCTTCGGCGTCATGATCTCCCGCTTTCTCGTCATGCCCCGCATGCTCGTCGTCATGGTCCTCATGATCTGCATGGTCCCCTTCTTCATCCTCATCATGCTCCTCATGCCCCGCATGCTCATCGTCACGAGAGGGTTGAGACTTTTTAGAATCACAAGCGAGCAGAAGAGCTGCTACGGCAAATAGAGTAATGAATTTCATTTTTCTTCCTTCGGATGTGCGAGAAAGTCTACGCCGACAAATCCTTCGAGGGTTGCGGCGGCTTTGTAATACGAAATGCGTGCGTCGACATATTGTCGACTTGCACCAAGCAGGCGGGCTCTAGTTTGAGAAACTTGAAGCAAGTCCACCTCTCCAAGTTCAAAGGCTCGCTGCAAGAGAGCCAGGTTCTTCTCCAATTGAGGAATGACACTTTTATCATAAAGTGCCACTCTATCGGCCGCTGCATTGAGCGCAACGAGTGCTTGCCCCAGCTCGCTCTTGAGGCGAATGACAGTTTGGGACTCTTGATTCTTTGCAACCTGCACCAATGCCTGCGCCCGAGCCACCCCCCCTTGATTTCTCTGCCAAAGAGGAATGGGTACGCTCAAATTGAAGAGCAAGATCTCCGCTCCCGGTTGATTTGCTAGGCTAGGTTCCTGACCGTAGCTCACGCCCACCGTGGGCTTAGGCCACACCTTGCGCTGCTCAAGTTGAAGAAGTGAGTTACTCGCCACCAGGGCATCTCGCCGTGTTTTTAGCGAGGGATGAGATTTACTCATCAACTCAAGAAGGGATGCAAGTCTCGGCGCTCGACGAGTCACCGGCAAGGAACCCTCAAGCCTCAAAGGACGAGTAGAGGACCACCCAATAGACGCCTGCAACTGAGTATCCAGCACGTCTTGTGCTTGGACGGCCTCAATCAGTAAAGCTCTGGTTTGGGCAAGCTCTGCGTCCGCCACCAAAAGAGTAATAGGAGCCATCTCACCGGCTTCGATTTGCCGAGTCGCAATGTTTTGCAACGACTCCGAAAATGCAACAAATCGCTCGGCCTGGGCTCTCCTCTCTTTGGCCATGAGTAACTCGTTAAAAAGACGATGCACTTCGACATGCACAAGCCAAGAAGCCTCCTGAGCCGCAGATGCATTCATGCGAACCTGCGCGCGGGCGGCATCTTTTCTAAGGCCACGAGCCCCAGATATTTCCAATTGTTGAGACAATGAGACTTCAAACTCAGTCCCCGAATTTCCCCCACTGCTTCTGCGCCCTAAACTGCCACTTACCACCGGGTTGGAAGGAAAGAATGGATTTGCGCCGGCCACTCTTGCCTCGGCAACATGAACACGTGCTTGAGCTGTGAGGAGCAAGGGGGAATGATTGGACGCATGTTCCAGCAAACTCTCTAGGCCAATGGAGCCAGCACCTGGCCCCTTGGCCCCCGCGGCACTCACTCCTAGAAAGAGGACGAGTAAACTCCTACTGACGATAGTAGAAAAGAATGGGTCTCGATTTTTTCTCATACGTAGCAACATCATTGAACGGAAGTTAAAGGCGAGAATGCATCCATCGCTCCACCTCAAGGTGAAACGAATCGAAAAACGCATCGGCGCCCCAATGGGGGGCTATCAGCGCACCGGCTAGGGCAAGAGCGAAAACGACATGTCCTCGACTGCGTATTGGATAGAACTCCCCCGCCATAAGAAGAGCCACTCGCAAACGTAGAGCAGAGGCGTCGCCGCCACTCAAACAGGAAATTCCACAGCTTAAAGCACCCTTGCACCTAAATTTTGCGGCATGCACAATACTTTGCGCAAGAGCCAAAGCCTCCCCACCTTTTTGCACGGCCTCATTGTCGCATAAGGCTTCGCGTGCTTGGCGCCAGCGTAGAAACTCGGGCCAAAGGAGAAAAGCCAAGGGGTTGAGAGCAAAGGTGAACCGCACCCAGAAACAGCGAAAATTATCGAACCCATTGATATGAGCGCCTTCGTGCAGAAGGGCCGCTACCAACATGCTATCGTCAGCGCTTCGAACGAAACATGCGTCCAAATAACACCGTGGAAAAAACCAACCTGACGTAAAGATTGGTTCATCAGCGTGGTGGACAACCTGTATACGCAAAGGGCCCAAGACAGGATGAGAGCTTACTAGTGAAGCGATACGCTTCGTTAGTTCGTGCTCGATAGGAAGAGCCCGCAAAGAGAGGGTCGGCATCTCTCTTCTGGCTCGATGAATCGCCACAAGCATAAGCCCCATAGCCAACACAATCGATAGATAGAGGGCATCAAGACAGGTTTGCGCCCCCAATTGGTCTATAAGACAGGTTTCAATTACCCGTGATGACTCGCTTTGGTGCAGGGCAGACGAAAGGAGCCAAAGCAAAGGAAGGGCGGATGGTGCCATCAACAACACCAATACACCGGAGGAACCAAAGCGAGCCCAAACCTTTTCTTGACGACGTATCCAAGTGAGAGTCACTTTACTCATCAAAGTCAAAGCAGGGATCAATAACAAAAACACCAAACCAACGGCTGCCACAGGAAACGCTAGTTCATGCATTGTTCGCGTTCCTTCGTTGGCGAATGAGGTCCTCAAGGCGATCCAATTCGGTCTCGTCGGCTTCGGCGACTCTTTCGACAAGTAGGGCCACGGCGGCCTCTTTACCCATAGGAGGCAAGCTACTGAGTACATCACGAGTCATCGCTACCAAAAATTCGGAGCGGGTCATTGTAGGGCGGTAAAGATAGCGTCGCCCATCCTTCGTTCTATCGAGAAGCTCCTTGTCAAAGAGACGCGATATTGTGGTCATCACAGTTGTATAGGCCACACTGCGCCGCGCCTCGAGAAGCACATGAACATCAGACACCGCAAATTCGGGCCATTGATTCGTCCATACTAGTTCCATGATCTCCGCCTCGAGATCAAGGAGAGAGGAGCGTAACCCCTCGTGTTCTGGTCGAATACGAATGCCCTTCATTTTGATATCCCTCGCCTACAGTCTCAAAGAGATATTTCATCTACGACCGGCAGTAGTAGTTGTCAAGGAATGAGACATACACCCGCAGAGAGCAATAGTTATTAATTCTTAGCTCATTGATGTTATAGGGACAGTAATCAAAGTCAAGAACTCCGTCAATTCATCGCAGTGTATGAAACTAGGTGCACTCCCCTGGCGTAGGAACAATTAGATGCTTCAGTGAATGAGCATCGGATCTCTCTTTGGATCCCCCGTTCCTGGCGCGCTCTTTGAGAGCTTTTACTCTTTTTTAAGAATCATTTCATGAAAAAACCGCATCTTTTTATCTCCGTTTGCGCCCTGGGTCTTACATTTGCTCTCTCCGCGTTTGCTTACCAGGGCTCAGGTTTTCCTCCCTCCTCTTCTGAAGCATCCGTTTTAGATACCAATGAAGGACACGGAGCCCTTTGCCAAGAAGCCCATGAGGAGGACACCGGTTCACCACTCACCGAGCAAACTGGCGTGCAAACCGTGACGATTGAAGTCGACGAAGTGAGCTGCGCTTCCTGCTCTCTCACGATTAGAAAATCGCTCAAAAAGCTGAGCGGCATTCAGAAGATTAGTAAGGGTAAGTCGAAGAAGCTTGTCGTGATCGAGTTCGAATCAGGCGAGGTAAAAGTTACGGCTATCCTCCATGCAATTGAAGAAGCTGGATTCAACGCGCGTATTGTCGGCAATTAAACGAACCACCTTGCCCCGAGACAGGGCAGCAACAAAATGTGGTTTTCGCTGCCCGACGCAAGGTATTGCGCGGAGGTTTCAAGACATTTTTGAGGGCAATCTCGCCTTCGGAGATCTCTTTGCCTCGCTGCGCGAAGCCGGAACCTCTGAGAAACTTTGCAGCTCGCGTACCACCTCAGTAACCATTTGACGCAACACAATGATCTGCGCTCGTGCCTTGGCCCAGTCCCCATCACCGGTCGAATGTTCTAATTCTGCCGCCTGTTCGGCAGCTCCGTTAGCACATACATTGCGCAAGGTCCCCTTGAGGGTGTGAGCTTCGGCTCCTTTCATAGGGGCGCCGGCCGCGGCAATTTGAGATTCGAGTTGGGCTAATAGGACCTGAGTGTCCCTTTCGAAAAGAGTAGAAATTTTAGCGAAAATCTGTGGAGTATCGCCAATTCGTCGGCGCAAAGCCGTAAAGTCTACGTAACCTTCCTTCCCTTGAGTGTCCCGACCCGGGGGAGTTGAGCTCGGTGTCGCTCTCGATAGACTCACGGAATCAGTATGCGCGTCAAGGACGTGAGCCAGGGAATTGAGGTCCAAGGGCTTGCATAGGTAATCGTCCATCCCAGCGAGCAAGCAGTCCTCTTTATCCCCCCGCATGGCCTGGGCTGTAAGTGCAACGACAGGCAGATGGCGCCCGGTGCTCTTCTCTTGCTCCCTCAAGAGGCGCACGGCCTCTTGTCCTCCCATCACAGGCATCTGTAAATCCATCAACACGAGATCGAATGATCGTTCTGATAGTCTATCAAGAGCCATGAGACCGTTTTCTACCAATTCAGCCTGGTGCCCCAGGCGCTCTAACATCAGCGAAACAACCTGTTGATTCGTCTCATTGTCCTCGGCCACTAAGATTCGTAGAGGTCGGCTCCTGAGCGCCTCTATGCCCTCGGATGGTTTCACCAATCTCGACCGTTTCGATAGAGGAGACATCGCCTCCTGCAATGCCTCATTTAATTCTTCTGGCAAAATGGGTTTGGACAAAAAGACGAGATCTTCAGCCCAACTTTCGCTTGCGCGATGGGCCGCCGGGGAGAGACAAATAACACCCAAGGGGCCATTGAGCGCCTCAAGTTGAGCAATGAACTTTTGGGCCCTCCTATCCCATGAGTAGAAGTCCAAAATCGCTACGGCAAACGCTCCCCCCTCCAATTTAAGTTTTCTGGCGTACTCTAGGGCATCCTGCTGTTCTTCGGCACACACGGCCGAGAAGCCCGCCCGATTGACCATGCTTCGGGTAACATCCAGGCTTTTGGCGTTCGGCTCCATGACCAAAACCTGACGATCATTGGACCAGGCACCGCCAAACACCGAGTCAGGAGCGGGAACATCTACCCCTCGGAGAGCCACCGTCACGTGAAAGCTTGACCCTTGCCCCGGCTCACTTTCTAGCCAGATCTCCCCCCCCATCAAGTCAACCAATTGAGAGCAAATAGCTAGTCCAAGCCCTGTCCCGCCGAAGCGCCGGGCAATGCCAGTGTCTTCTTGGGTGAAGGCACCAAATATCTTTTCTTGTTCGCTTTTTTCCACCCCTGGACCCGAGTCCACGACATTCAGATAAAGAGTAACAGGTTCGTTAGTGGCGCTGCTCCCGCAGGCAATGTCCACCAGCACCTCTCCTTCGGGGGTGAATTTCACGGCATTGCTCACCAAGTTGACCAATATTTGTTGTAGGCGGTATGGGTCGCCGAGTACCCTCTGAGGAGCATCAGAAGCCATTCGCAAAATCAGTTCAATGCCTTTTTCTCGCGCTATATGAGCAGGCCCCCTCAAACAAGTCGCCAACGTATCGTAGAGGTCAAATGCTACATTCTCTAGGGTGAGTCGCCGAGCCTCGCCACGAGAAAAGTCCAAAATATCGTTAATGAGGTAGAGCAAACTTTGCCCCGAGCGTTGAACCGCCAGCAGATAGGATCTTTGCTCACGAGTCAAAGTGGTCTGCAACACCATCTCAGTCATACCCAATACGCTATTCATTGGTGTACGAATCTCATGACTCATTTTCGCTAAAAAGTCGGCCTTGGCAGCAGTTGCTCGTTCTGCCGCATCTTTCGCGGAAATCAGCTCCTGGTTGCGTCGCCTACGCTCGGTAATATCGCTACCCACGACTAAGTAACCCGTCAAACGTTGATCGGGACCCACCATCTCGCTCACAGCCAACTCAACTGGCATATGTTCGCCATCTTTGCCAATATATGTCCACTCACCTCGCTCGGCCGTTTTTGACTTGGCTCCCTCCAGCAGAACACGCAAAAAGTGGTCAACACCGTCGCTCTCTTTTCGCTCCAAATCCAACTCGCGAGAGCGCGACATCAGCTCCTCCCTCACATGCAGAAGCTCGTGTACAGTTTGTCCGAGCACTTCATTCGCCTGATAGCCCAAGAGTTTTTCTGCACCCCGACTAAATTCACGAATGATACCCTCCTTAGAAGTAGCAATCACACTATAAGGAGCACTGTCCAGGATACTGCGTAATAAGATGCTTGTATTTTCGAGTTCTTCGACCGCCAAACGGCGAACAGTTATGTCTGTAAGAGTTCCGAGATACCCAATGACGCCGCCCTCATGGTCTCGCGTAACCCCCGCCTGCACCGAGCCCCAAACAACACTCCCCGCCTCGCTCAAGAGGCGAAACTCGCTCGAAAACTCCCTCCCCTCTCGCATCAATGCAGCCCACTCCGTCAGGGCTTGCTTCCGACTATCCGGGTGTAACGCGTCAAGCCAACCTGTGCCCATTGCAGCATGAGGTAGCTGACCTGTAAGTTCAGTCCAACGTTCGTTGATGTAGCGACAGGCCCCCAAAGCGTCAGTCTCAAAAATACCAATAGGAGCCTGCGCCAAGAGTTCTTGGAAACGTCGCTCCGAGCGAAGAAGCTGAGCCTCAGTTGCCTTGCGCGTCCTAATATCCGTAGCCTGTAGGGTATATCCCTGAACTTCACCGTCTTCATTGGTGATGACGGCAAATGTTGCGGAGACCCACACACCCTCTCCCGACTTATGACGAAACTGCACCTCGTCGTCACAAACTGGAATTTGTCGAGAGACAAGGAGAGAAAGCCCCTCTTTTACCGTTGCCCTGTCTTCAGAGAGAAGTAATTGGGAAATTGTGAGCCCGCTGATCTCCTCCAGTGAATATCCGCAAAGACGTCGTAGCGCGGGGTTCGCTCTGACTATTTTTCCACTGGGAGCGACCAGGGCCATCGAGACCGATGCAAAGTCAAAAAAGCCTCGTATTTGTAGTTCGCGCTCCCGAAGAACCTTCTCCGCCACCTCGCGCGCTGCTCCCGCTGCGTCCAATTGTTGGTCTTGGTGGGCCCGCTGAACGCAACTCCTAATAGAAGCCACCAAAGTCTCGCGAATTTCCTCCGCAGTGGAGAGATAATCAGCGGCTCCTAGGCGCATCACCTCGACCGCCTCGCGTGAATCCCGTGCTGTGCCCCAGACAATTACCGGCGTGGATCGTGCCCTTTCAATTATGCCTGAGAGCAGAGCGAGACTTTCCTCAGAACCGCCGTTTTGTGGCATCTCAAATAGGATGCAGTCAAAGTGTTCGACATTCAGTAGGTGGGAAAATTCTTCGTGATCCTCTGCAATGCGGGGCTGAAGAGGAGACGAAGAATTTTGGAGCTGCGTTTCGAGCAGACTTCTGTGTTGAGCTTCTATCGAGACTAGAAGACTCAGAGGATGTTGAGAAAACTTCGGTTCCATAAAGTAATAGCGTCGCGTTGAACTCGCCGACGAACCCGGCGATACGGTCCTCTGGCCCTTACCTATAAGACTAAGACTGCTGGGTAGTTTTAAGATGGCTCATTTATGTCATGCACTCCTCGATATGCCAGAAGTTCGCCCCCAGGCCTCTAGTCTCAACGAGAGTGGCCGTTCCTAGAGCAAGTATGGAGCTAAATGTGACCCGAAGGATACTCATCGTCGATGATGAGCCAGCCCTACGTAGTGGCATGGCGCGTTGTTGTAGAGGGTGGGGCTTCGAAGCGGATGTTGCGGCGAGTGCGGAGGAGGCTTTGGCCCTTCTTGACTCGACCACCTACGAGTACATTCTCACGGACCTGCACATGCCGGGTATTGGCGGGCAAACCCTTCTGGAGCGCCTAGCTCATGTATGTCCCGATACCCCATGTATTGTAGTAACCGGGGACGCGACTTACGGCAGTGAAGTGCGCGATAGACCCAACGTACTGCATTCGCTACAGAAGCCAGTTGCCCCTGATCTACTGCGAAAGATACTTCTGGAAGAGCCCCTTTCTCGTCCACCACGGCTGCAGTCCACAATAGCAAAGCGACCAAATTCGGCACCCGTTCGAGTACTTCTCGTGGAAGATAGCGCAACGGACGCTATGATCCTCGATTTGGCAATACAGGCTACGGGGTTTTGCGCCGCCACTCAAACGGCGAAGAGCGTTCGAGAAGCCCGAGCGCTCTTGCGTACCAATGAGTTCGATGTGGTCATCACCGACCTTCGTCTCCCCGATTCCGACGGTCTCAAAACGGTGCGTGAACTCCTAGCCGTCGCCTCATCGGTGCCCTTAGTGGTGGTCTCAGCAAACGACAACGACGCTCTTGCCGAGCAAGCCATTCAGACCGGAGCTCAGGACTATCTCGTCAAAGGCCAGTACGCCAGAGCAGCCTTAGGGCGTATTGTGCGTCATTCGGTAGAAAGAAAGAAGACTGAAGCCCGTTTACTGCGTCTCGCCATGCGCGATCAGCTCACGGGCCTAGTCAATCGTGTTTTCTTTAGAGAAAGAGTGGCCTCCGCTTTGGCAGGCGCTCGTCGCAACAACCGTCCTTTCGCTGTGATGTATGTCGACTTGGACGGCTTCAAAGGAATCAACGATTCCCTGGGCCATGATTCGGGCGATGCACTCATTCAGCAAGCTGCTGCACGCCTGCAAAAAGCCATGCGCGAAGAGGACACCGTTGCGCGTCTGGGCGGAGACGAGTTTGCCATTCTTATTGAGGACGCAAATTCACCCCAGGATGTTTTGCGCATAGCAGAGCGCTGCCGCCAGCAATTGGCCATACCCTTTGAGCTGGACTTGCAGGAGGCCACCATCTCCGGGAGCCTTGGTTTGGCGTTTTACCCCGAGGCGGGCAATTCTGTAGATTCCCTCTTGAGTGCTGCTGACGCTGCTATGTACCGGGCAAAGCACGCCGGTCGTGACGCAGTCTGCATCTTTAGTCCACAGATCCATGAGCAGTCCCTTGAACGCTATCGCATGGAACAACTGCTCAAGACGGCTATTTCCCGCAACGAATTTCATCTCGTTTACCAACCACAAATCGCTAGTGATGGATCCGTTGGCGGAGCCGAAGCGCTTCTGCGATGGAATATGGACAACAAGACCTTCGTTTCGCCAGGAGTCTTTATTCCTATCTTGGAAGAGTCTGGTCAAATATTGGACGTAGGTGCGTGGGTGCTCTCGGAAGCGTGCCGAGAATTTGCAGCCCTGAGGGACAAGGGCACTTTTTTGCCACGAGTCAGTGTCAATGTGAGCGGGCGCCAACTTGAACAAAATGACTTCGTCGAAAGTGTCGTAGCCGTCATCGAGCGCCATAAGATGGAGCCCCATCAATTGGAGCTCGAACTCACAGAGGCCATCCTTGTGAAAGATCCGAAACGAGCAGAGCGAATGCTCACGGCATTGCGTGACTTGGGGGTACGCCTCGCCCTCGACGACTTCGGCACAGGTTACTCATCCCTCAACTATCTGGATAGGTTTCCTGTAGACACCCTCAAGGTTGATCGTAGTTTCGTCACCAAAATGATGGATAGTGAACGCACTCTCGTACTCGCCGAAGCCATATTTAATCTCGGTAAAGGCCTGGGACTTGAAATTGTCGCGGAGGGAGTCGAAACCCAGGAACAATTGCAAATTGTAAGTGAGAAAGGTGCTGACTTGATTCAAGGCTATCTCACAGGCCGACCATGTAGCCCCGAGGAACTCAGCGAGCGTCTCCGTGCGCAAGCGGTGCCACACGATCTCTCCTCACCCCCACGCAGCGAAGCACCAGAAAACGAAAACGGTGAAGATCTAGGAGAGGCAGAGTCCGGCGCCGTCGAAGTCGCCTAGAGCGCCGACCGGTTTACCGGTTGTCGCGACCAGCTGGACATCTAGAGCGCCGACCGGTTTACCGGTTGTCGCGACCAGCTGGACATCTAGAGCGCCGATAAGTTGGCGCAATTGAAGCTAGTACCAAAGGTCGGAACTTCGTGCCGGGTTTTGGTACCCATGAGACAAAAAGTAGTACCGAGGGCAAATAGGGAGGCTATTGC
>Ga0256845_1000324_pt1 | contig 45849 bp, 37 predicted proteins | sample RiftiametaG_FD_189101 | JGI IMG/M metagenome (GOLD analysis project Ga0256845, IMG submission 189101) | Tube worm associated microbial communities from hydrothermal vent at the East Pacific Rise, Pacific Ocean - Riftia | ecosystem: Host-associated > Annelida > Integument > Unclassified ...
TGTTTTTAGGCTTTGTTGCCAATTCACCCTCTGGGTGAGTTGGTTTGAACGGATAAGCCATGATTTTATCCTTGATTTCAGTAGGTTACAGAATTATACGGTTTTTAACTGATTAAAGTAGGTTGATGAAGGTGATAGCCTGTTAGTGGGTGATGTTGGGTTGGCGACGACTGGCGTAGCAAGTTGTACTGTATCAAATGCATTTGTCGGCGGAGATGGACTTTCTTCATCAGTGCCTGCCAATGTAGGAGATGTTTTAAGTACTGCTGCCTATCAATCTATGGTAGCCGATCCGAACTGTTTCTCTATGAATATGGTTCCAGGTTATGCCGGTGGGTATACTCCACAGTTTGGTGGCAACATTACCGATACTTCACTAACCATGGGAACCAAAGGTGATATTAGCTCAGGCATATTGGCTGATTGGAGTTTTGATTTAAGTGGTTCGGTGGGGCGAAGTGAATCTCGCTTCAACTTAAAGAACACGCTTAACCCATCTTTAGGCCTAGACACCCCTTCAGACTTTGATACGGGTGCCTACATTCAGTTAGAAAAAACCTTTAACTTTGATCTGGTCAGGGAATTAGATTTTGGCTTTCCGGTGAACTTTGCTACAGGTGTAGAGTGGAGAGAAGAGAGTTTTGAGATCGTTTCTGGCGAAAAAGCTTCTTGGGAAGCAGGTCCTTATGCTGATCAAGGTTTTAATATTGGTTCTCATGGTTTTAAAGGTTTTGGTCCGGAATCACAAGGTGTTTCTACTCGTCACAATATGGGGGTGTATGTTGATTTAGAAGCCTACATAACCGACGATTTATTGATTGGTACCGCGTTACGTTATGAAGATTTCTCTTCTTTTGGCGACACTCTAGATTATAAACTAACTATGCAATATTCTATCACCGATGAATTTTCACTACGTGGATCATTTAGCACTGGTTTTAGAGCGCCAACGGTTGGTCAGGCTAATGTGGTTAATACTCAAACCTCACTAATTAATGGTGAGTTAATTCAAACCTTTATTGCTCCACCAACGTTTCCTTTAGCAGCATTCTATGGCGGTAAAGAGTTAACCCCTGAAGAGTCAGCAAGCTATGCTTTTGGTGGTGTTTATGAAAATGGTGATTTCTTTTTAACTATCGATTACTATAATATTGAAGTCTCCGACCGTCTGGCACAAACGAGTCAAATAAGGGTTAGGTCCGAACATTACGATGCTCTAAGAGCTTTAGGCGTACAGAATCCTGAATTAATTTCGGCGGTTACCTATTATGCTAATGATTTTGATACCACTACCCAGGGTTTGGATATAGTGGCTAACTATTCATTGGATATGATGGGCGGCAGTACCAAGCTCAGCATGGCTTATAACTGGAATGAAACTTCAGTAGATTCACGTGATCCTGTAGTTAATCCTATAACAGGAGTACCAGTTTTGGATGGGGATGGTAATCCAACTTATCTAACAAGTGATGGTAAAGTTCGACGTTTAGAAAGAGGAATGCCCGAACATCGTGCAACCTTCACAATGTCACAAAGCTGGGATGAAATTAGTATGTTTGTGCGTGCTAATTACTTTGGTGAGTACTATGCTACCCATGCAGATGACACTTCTGATTGGGGTTCTGAAATTGCTGATTCAGCGTTCACAATTGACGCCGAAGTGAGTTATTACTTTAATGACTCAATGACCTTTGCTTTAGGTGCCAATAACTTGTTTGATCAAGAAGCTCAAAAGCTAAAGGATGGTACTCTTGGTGTACTTGGTGCCGTCTATTACGAAAGTGGACCGTTTGATTATAATGGCGGATACTACTATCTAAAAGCGACTTATAATTTCTAAATTTAGAATACAATTAAGTTAACATCAACAATGTAATGCCGATCAGCTCTACTGATCGGCATTTTTTTTGTTTGTTAATTTAGCTGGATTTGGACGTTATTATTTGTATTCAAAGCCGCTGGAATGATATTGGCTGTGATTTTTATAGAAAGTTATTAAATCTATTGATTTATAGATAAAAACGGTATAAATGAAGAAGGTTTCTACAATCTAGAGAACCAAGGTGTCTACTAATAACGTTTAAAAAACATAAAATTTGATGTCAACTTTTAGTCTTTTATGGCATATTAGCCCAGCCAATCACAAGTTTGTTCGCAATCAGACCTACAGGTAAAGTTAGCAGTAATATAGTCAATGACGGACCTCGATAAAAATAACAATAGCAATCAAGACTCAATATGCTCTGATAGGAATGAGGTCAACTCATGTATTGAGAAAAAGCTGCCCGACAACCACTCTCCCCAGGGTACTAAAGAATTCCACTCTGATATGCATCATGAGGTGGAGTTGAACCAAATTTCTCAATTGCCCTCTGATAGTCGGACTCGAAAAAATCCTAGCGGAGTAAACCGCCGTTCTGGTGTTGAAAGTCAATTTAACGCACTACGTATTAAACAATTAATTACTATTATTCTACTCGCTATCGGAATGGCATTTGTTAATAATCTTATCAATCAACAGAGTGAAATTACAACCAAAGTGCTGAGTATGGCAGCACTGATGTTTACCGGTTGTTATATGCTGGTACAAAAAGGTAAGGTTTTTTTAGCCGGAGTTATTTTACTTTGGGCATTGTATATTACTATCACTATATTGCTAGTGAGTAATGAAGGACTTAGAGATCCGGTGACTATCGGCTATACCGGCATATTGATTTTTGCGGCTATGCTGGGCAATAAGAATCAATTTTTGGCACTGACTATTGTTATGGGCCTTAGTTTTGTTGTGGTTGGATACGCCAGCAGTGTCGGTTGGCTCGATTATTCACAAAACCCGTTTGGCTGGGGCACGGTGGTTGATTATTTTGTTATTTACAGCGTTATAAGTTACGCGGTATGGACTTTGGCCAATGATCTGCGTTTTGCCTTGTCGAATCTGGAAATTGAAAATTTAAGGGTTAATAAGTCTAGGCAAAAGTATCAGCGAATAGCACACTATGATTATTTGACAGGTTTACCCAATCGAATTATTGCGGTAGATCGTTTTAATCAATCGATTTACCACTCTCGTCGAAATACTGAAAAAATCGCCGTTTTATTTCTCGACTTAGATAATTTTAAAACCGTCAATGATTCCTTGGGTCATGCGGTCGGCGATAAATTGCTTCAGGAAATCGCTCACCGATTGCAATCTGCTGTGAGGGATATCGATACAGTTTGCCGACTTGGTGGAGATGAATTTTTAATATTGTTAGATGGCATTCATGAAGAAGCTTCGGTTAATCGAATATCTGGGCATATATTATCCAGTATCGCCAAACCGATTATTATTGAGCAACACAACCTGACTACCACTTGTTCGATCGGTATCGCCCTTTCACCGACTGATGGTGAGGATTTTGATTTACTACGAAAGAAAGCAGACATTGCTATGTATAAAGCGAAAGAATCCGGTCGTAATGCTTTTATGTTTTTTGATCAAAAAATGAATAAAGATCGACTCGCTCATATTGATCGTGTGAATAGCCTTAGAAAAGCGATTAGCAATAGTGAATTTGTGCTTTATTACCAGCCCAAGATTGATTTAAGCAGTGGCAAAATATTTTCTGCCGAGGCACTTATCCGTTGGCAGCCTGAAGGCCAGGCCATGGTTATGCCCGATGAGTTTATTCCCATCGCAGAGAGTACCGGAATAATCATTGAAATTGGTGAATGGGTATTATTTGAAGCCTGTCGTCAATGTAAAGAGTTTCAAAGAAAAGGATTGGCGGACTTTAGTATTGCCGTTAACCTTTCTTCCATCCAGTTCAGGCGTGGGAATTTGGCACAACTAGTCAAAAATGCTTTGGCCGCCGCTGATCTTAGTCCATTCTATTTGGAGTTAGAAGTTACAGAATCTCTATTGATTGAAGATACCGATGAAATTCGTCAACAGATCAAAGAATTGCAAAGTTGTGGGGTTACTTTTTCAATTGATGATTTTGGTACCGGTTATTCCTCGCTCAGTTACTTACGAGATTTTAATTTTGATTTTTTAAAAATTGATCGCTCTTTTATTAAAAATTGTCTACAAAAGGAAAATGATCTGGCGCTTTGTGAAGCGATGATTGTCATGGCTCATAAGTTAAAATTGATGGTTATAGCAGAAGGGATTGAAACGCTGGAGCAAAAAGAAGTGCTTTATGCCGCGGGTTGTGAGTTTGGGCAAGGGATATATTTTTCACCACCGCTACCGGTAGAAGAATTCTATCAACTGAAGCAGATAGATTTGCCGAAATTTCCTAGTCAATACATTGTCGACAAGCCTGTTAGCTCACTGATCTAACTTAGTTCTGATAAAATATCTAATGGGTTTCTAATTCGATACTTCGATAACCGAGCTATTTTTTGCCTATCGAAACAAAAAATAGACTAACAAAATCTAATTTTAAAGAGCTAATTTTATGATATCAGGCAATTTAAGAAAAATGCGAGCAGCATTAGACACTGAAGATCCAAGCAAATTGGTGGAGTATTTTTTACCTTTAGGTGAGCAGGAAATATCGCTTAATCCCTATATTGGAAAAACACTAAAACTTGAATTTGTTGGTGCTATTACTTGTCAGCATTGTGGTCGTCAAACCAAAAAAAGCTTTTCGCAAGGATACTGTTTTCCTTGTATGAAAAAGCTTGCTCAGTGTGATATGTGTATAATGAAACCGGAAACTTGTCATTACCATGAAGGCACTTGCCGCGAGCCAGAGTGGGGCGAGAAGCATTGTTTTGTGCCTCATTATGTTTATCTTTCTAATACTTCTGGACTAAAAGTGGGTATTACTCGACATACCCAGATCCCTACTCGTTGGATTGATCAAGGTGCCACTCAGGCAGTGATTATGTTTAAAGTGAAAACACGTCAGCAATCCGGATTTGTCGAAATGGTGTTTAAAGATTTAATTGCCGACAAAACCAATTGGCGAACCATGTTAAAAGAAAATCAGCCAGACCGGGATATGTTAGTTGAAGTCAAGGATTTGAAATTACAATTACAGCAAAGGATGAGTCAGGTCATTCAGTCTTTTCCGGCGGATGATATTAAAGAACAGGAAAATGACGTACTGAGTATTCATTATCCAGTGTTAGAATTTCCGGAGAAAGTTAAGTCTCATAATTTTGATAAAAATTCAATTGTTGAAGGGACTTTGATGGGGATCAAAGGGCAGTATTTACTGTTTGATACCGGGGTAATTAATATCCGTAAGTTTACCTCCTATGATGTAAGGGTTGGGGATTGAAATAATCTATGTAAGCAATAAGTTGTTGTGATCTAATTGCCAAGATTAAACTAATACTAAATCATCTCTTTTCACTATTACATCACTATCGATGTAACCGATTATTTTTTCAAAATTTTCACTATGTTGACCTTTTATTTGCTCTATAGTAGTGCGACTGTATTGGCATAACCCTTTAGCGATTATATTACCTGTCTGCTGGCAATGAATATCGACCGCATCGCCCCGTTCGAATTCGCCAGTCACACGGCTAATTCCTATGCTCAGTAGTGAAGCCCCGTTATTTAATATTGCCTCAACCGCGCCAGCATCTATTTCAATCACTCCTTTTGAGTTTAAGGTATGTTTTACCCAGTGCTTTTTGTCTGATAATGTTTTCGATTGAGCCTTAAACAAAGTGCCAATTGACGATCCTTTAATAAATGATTCAAAATTTTGAATCAGACTGCCCTGAAATAAAATGGTGGCGATACCATTACTCGTTGCCTTTATTGCCGCCTCCAACTTGGTGCGCATGCCTCCGATCGCAAGATGATTTGTTGTATCACCCGCTAAGGCAAAAATTTTAGAATTAATTTCCTCAACCAATGGAATGTGTTGTGCCTTTTTGTCGATATTTGGATCGCTGGTAAATAGTCCATCCACATCAGAACAAATTAAAAAAAGATCGGAGTTTGTCAATATGGCGACCATAGCCGCTAACCGGTCATTGTCTCCCACCTTGAGTTCTTCGGTGGCTACCGAATCATTTTCATTGACGATGGGTAAAACGTTATTTGTCAGAAGTTCATTGATCGTATTTCGAATATTGATATAACCTTCCCGATCGTGCAGGTCGGCATGAGTCATTAAGATTTGCGCGCATGGATTATCAAAAAAGCGCATCCAATTTGCCATCATCGCATTTTGGCCGATGGCGGCCATCGCTTGTTTTTGGGCGAGACTTGGTTGGCTGGTATAGAAAGGGATATGTTGTTGACCCGCGGCAACGCTTCCCGATGAAACCAAAATAACCTGTTTACCATCTTCTTGGCATTGATGAATAAAACGCGCAATGGGCAATGTATGTTTTGCATTGCAACCGGCGCCACTAGGCGCGATCAGAGCGGATCCCACTTTTATGACGATCCTTGTGCTGTCCTGATAGTTCATAATTGTTTTCTGGCTGCTAGTGAGTTCTTTCATTCTTGTAACGGAGAGGAGAAAGAAAATCATTTTGAATGACTCTTAAGTCAAATTGGGTTGAAATTAGCAACTTGCTGAATAAATACGAATAGTGATCCATAATCTATCAGTTATTCGTTTAAAAAGCCCAATTTATTCAGATAAATAGCTACAAATTATATCATTCACTGAATAACCTCAACTCGATAAGAGTAGCCAGTCATCCTTGGAATAGCTGATTATTCTAGGATTAAATAAGGGCTAAAATACTGGTGCTGGATAGTTGCTTTTATCATGAGTTGAGGCTGAATACTATTCAATTAGAGTGATTTCTATTTAATTTTTCAAATTGAGGTCTTATTGATCGCCCGATGCTTCGCTTTTATAAAGTCCTGATGAGATATGTGTAAAAGTGAGTGAATCTTACGAACGAAGTGCTCTTCATGGGCGTCCAGTTTGCCATCGATGTAAGCCAGTCGCCAAAGTGACTCTATGACTTTGGTCTTTTCTGACTGATCAAAATGAATGTTGATCACTGAGGTAAATTGATAATAGTCAGTTGATTCGCTCAGTTTTTGTGCCGCCATTTCCACTAAAGATTGTTTCTCGTCGTTACTAAGCGAAAATTTTTCATCCAATAATTGACCGAGATGCTTTTTTTCCTTGTCAGTTATTTGATTATCAATTCGCATCATCTCCGTTAACAGAACGGCAACGGCTAAATGGATGGCATGTTGTTTATCTTGTTCAGATGTTTCTTCAGGAGAAGCGAGTTTTTCAAAAAATTGCTTGATAGCATCTAACATAGTTGGCCTCACAATAAGTGCTAATGGTAAACATTCAGCACTTGATGGAAATAAAGGATTACAAAGTGATACTCCAGAATACCTGAATTCTCGATTGACTGTCTATAATTGATCGCTATAGTTACTTCGAAACATACCGACGACAGTCATTCTACTTTGGTCTCAAAGAGCTTTTTGGTATGACGTTTTTACAGGCTCCTCGTACCACGTTCCTTGCTCCTGTGTTAGTCTTATTTTTCAATCAATCGTTTGGAAGAGCCGCATGCGTGTTGTAGAAATCCTGTTAGTTGAAGCCCCTCATAAACCTGGCAATATGGCAAAAGTGCTCGCCGTGCTAGGAAATCTGGATGTTACAGTCGAGGGACTGAATGCCGTCAGGCGATTGGACAAAGATACCATTTGGGAGATCACCATTGAATATGACGATACTCTCAACATTGACGATCTGATTGAGCAAATCAATCAATTGCCGGAAACGGTAATGGTTGGAAAATCTGATCGGGTCTTTAATCGTCACAAAGGTGGAAAAATTCAGATGACCTCGCGGATCGCGATTAATTCACTAGAGATCTTACGTGATGTTTATACCCCCGGGGTGGCGCGAGTTTGTGAAGCGATCAAAGAAAATCCAGAAAAAATTAAGGATTACACCAACATTCAAAATACAGTGGCCATTGTGACCAATGGAACCGCTATTCTGGGTCTTGGTGATATTGGTGCAGAAGCAGGACTTCCGGTGATGGAAGGAAAGGCGGCGATCTTGTCTGAGTTAGTTGAATTATCGGGTGTCCCGATATTATTAGATACTAAAGATAGTCTGAAAATCATTAAAACGGTGGAAGCTATCGCCCCTTCTTTTGGCGCGATTTTATTGGAAGATATACGCGCGCCCGAATGTTTTGAGATTGAAGATGAATTAATTCAGAGACTGAATAAGCCGGTTTTTCATGATGACCAACATGGCACAGCGATCGTTGTTTTGGCCGCATTATTATCAGCGACCAAACAAACGGGAGTCAACATCAAAAGCTGTATTTTTGCTCAAATAGGTTTGGGCGCCGCAGGTATCGGCATTTGTAGCTTGATGCGAGATTATGGTGTTAAAGAAGTCTTGGGGACTGATATTGATCAGGATGCAATGCTGAGACTGAGTGATTTGGGTGGTCAGCCATTGGGGTTGGCGGAACTGATGTCAAAGGCCGATATCGTTGTGGCTACCACTGGCGTTAAAGGACTGATCAAACCAGAAATGGTCAGAGAAGGTCAGATCATCATGGCATTGACCAACCCAGATCCCGAAATTGAACCTACAGTAGCGATCGAACAAGGGGCTCGTTTTGCTACTTGCGGAAAAATCGTTAATAATATGTTAGCTTTTCCCGGCTTATTTCGTGGTACGCTGGATGCTGGAGTGAAAGAAATTTCTCATGAAATGCGTATTGCAGCGGCGGAAACTCTGTCGGCATTAGCTAAGGATGATGCTTTAGTGCCATCGGCTCTGAACAAAACGGCCCATCTGGCAGTGGCTAAAGCCGTTTATAATGCGGCAGTGAAAGCTCGATGATCCTCGTTTCCATTTTGCTGCGTGGGGTCTAAAAGAAAAACAAAAAGGGAATAAAATGAAGAGATTAGTCCAAGTTGTGGTGATCATGTCAACCATTGATTTTTTTACACTAAATCGGCAAGCCGTTCCATTGACTCAAAACCTCATTGTTTCAAATGATCACTTCCTGAACTTTTGGTATAAAAAACCGAAAGGCGATCATGGTGTGCTTTTGGAAACGCCAAAAGATCGATTAGTGCATTCCATTAATGATTTTATGGAATGGTTAGTTCGGTAATTTTTTAATATCCCTACTTTTTAATGTCCGCTGATATCAACCGAAAAATTAAAAAAACCAATTTGCCAATTGTTGAGCAATTGGACAATATTTGTTGGGCCCTATCAAAACAAAATAATTTGGTTTTACAAGCCGAACCCGGTGCCGGAAAAACCACACTCGTTCCTCTAGCCTTATTAGATACGATATCCAAAAATAAAAAAATCATTATCCTTGAGCCGCGTCGACTAGCCGCTCGAAACGCTGCGGTGCGAATGGCGGAATTACTGAATGAGCCTGTTGGAGTGACCGTCGGTTATCGTATTCGAAATGAAATTAAAGTTTCGGCCAAAACCCGTATTGAGGTCATCACCGAAGGGATCTTGATCCGAATGCTGCAATCGGATCCCGAATTGGAAAATGTGGGTTTAGTGATATTTGATGAGTTTCACGAACGTAGTTTAGATGCCGATCTAGGACTCGCTTTTTCTATCGAAGTACAGCAAAGCTTAAGAGATGATCTCAAACTATTGATCATGTCAGCCACTTTGGACACGGTTGCTGTGGCTAAATTACTTGGCAATGCGCCAGTCATTAATAGTGAAGGCCGATGTTATCCGGTTGAGATTGAATATTTACCTGGTAAATCAAAATTTGACTGGTTGGATAGATTAATAACAGCCGTTAAACAAGCTTTCAATCAAATAGAGTCCAATAAAACTAGTCAAGATATTTTAGTTTTTTTGCCGGGTATCGGTGAAATAAACAAAGCTAAGCAAAGGCTCGGATCCTTGATGGACATCGGTGAAAATATCGAAATTCTTTCCCTCTACGGCGACCTTCCTTTTGCACAACAACGTCAAGTTCTCATGCCCATTTTAGGTAAACGTAAAATTATTCTTTCCACTAATATCGCAGAAACCAGTGTGACGATTGAAGATGTCGGTTGGGTGATTGATAGCGGTTTGATGCGGCAAAGTGCCTTTGATCCTAATGTGGGGTTTAATCGTTTGAGTACTCTAAAAATTTCTAAAGCTTCAGCAATCCAGAGAAGTGGGAGAGCCGGGCGATTAGGTCCAGGGCATTGTATTCGATTGTGGTCTGAATCGGAGACTTTACGTAGTGAAACTCAGCCAGAAATATTAAGAGAAGATCTGGCCGGTTTTGTTTTGGAGTTAGCTTTGTGGGGGATTAGCGAACCTTCCAAACTAAAATTATTGGACATGCCGAATCTGGGAATGCTTAAGCAAGCTCAGCAACTTTTGTGCTCACTTAGGGCTATCGATCAGAATAATAAAATAACTTCTCACGGAAAGCGACTCTCAAAACTGGCAGTCCATCCAAGGATCGCTCATATGATAGTTGAATCAAATGCATTGGGTGCAACGGAACTTGCCAGTATTTTAGCGGCTATGTTAGAAGAAAAGGATTTACTAGAAGGCGAACAAAAAAATAACCCCGACTTTATGGCTCGGGTCAATAGTGTGCTTGATGCGCGTTCAGCCGGTCATGTCAAAAAGCAAATAATGCGACAATCTAAGCATTTACTCAGTCAATTAAAGCGCCTAGATGATTATCATTTATCTAGTCAGCGGCCGCCCGAAAAATCAAAACATTTAACCGCCATATTGTTGGCGATGGTCTTTCCAGATCGTATCGCTCAACCACGTGGTAGTGGTTATCGACTAGCCAATGGTAGTGGTGCGATAGCTAAAGATGATTTTTTTATTGCTGATGATTTCTTGGTGATCATCAAGTTAGGTGGGCAAGCAACAACCCCCCAAATATTTCAGGCTCTTGGCATTAGTCTTATTGAATTGGAGCAATATTTTTCCGAACTAATTACAGAGAGGCAACAGATAAATTGGGATGATAAGAGTCAAATGGTTAAAGCAGAGTCAAGAGTCAAATTGGGTGAACTATTCATTAGCTCAAAGCCGCTCAGAAATCCTGATGCAAGATTAATCTTAAAGGAATTATTAAAAGGCGTTAAAAAAAATGGAATTATCTCTCTGCCGTGGAACAAAGAACTACGTCAGTGGCAATCAAGGATTAATCGATTACGCCAGTTTGATCCTTTTTCTTCTCTGTTCCCGGATATGTCCGATCGAAATTTACTGGATTCGTTGTCGGATTGGTTAGGCCCTTATATTGAAGGAGCTAAAAAATTGTCGCAAATAACCAACGAGATATTGACCCAAGCGATGAAGGCTCAATTGGATTGGTCGTTACAGCAAAAATTAGATGAGTTAATGCCATTATCCATTAAAGTTGCGAGTGGGTCAAATATTAAGCTCGATTATGGCCAAGGGGATAAACCGATATTAGCGGTAAAGTTACAGGAAATGTTTGGTCAAAAGCAAACACCCACTGTGGCGGGTGGTCAATTGTCCGTAGTGGTTCATTTACTCTCGCCTGCAAGACGGCCGCTACAAATAACGGAAGATTTAGAAAGTTTTTGGGCGAATGGATATATTGATGTTAAAAAACAAATGAAAGGTCAGTATCCAAAACACCCTTGGCCGGATGATCCTTTGCACGCTACCGCGACAAAATATACCAAAAAAAGATGAACTAACTATTGGTCCATTCTTGCCAATTTTTCTGGGTCTCGATAGGTCATAGTTTGATCGCTTTTTGAAGCGGGGTCATCAATTTATTCCCCATCTCTTTGGCGGCATCTAAGGCAACTAAAATAGCTCTAGGCCGGCTTTCTAGTAAAAAATGCTAGTATCATCCATATCATTATTCTAGAACAAAAACGAATAATTTGTTAGTTACCAAGTCGCTTATTAGCAAAGTTGATTATATCGTCATCATTTTCTTGGGCAACGAGTTCTTTCAATCCTAGATTAGTACGTTGTGAATTTATTCGCTCAACATTTGCTATAGCAAGGTCTTTTATCCTGTTTTTTGTTTGTTCATTTAAATTATCCATCGATATGTTTTTGAGGACTTCTTGAGATAAGGGATCGTTAAGTTCTAAACCTGTGAGAAGCCAAACATAACTTTGTAGTTGATTATCGGTTAATTCGTTTGAAGATTTTTTTTGCTTAGTATTATCAACATAATCCTCGTTAGTTTGTATTTCAGTTTCTTTTGAATGCGAGATATTGGATTTCATTATTTCAATTTGTGCTTCTGAATTATAAGCAAGTGCTATTTGATGTATTGACGCGGTGTAACCAGCCTCTACAACGGTTTTCTCTAATTCAATAACGGCTGCTTCGCTGTCAGTCTCTAATAAATTCATAGCATAAAAAAAGGTCGCATTATGATCACCATTTTCACTGAGTTCCTTCAAGGTACCCAAATTATACGACTGGTAGTCTGATGTAAGGTTAATGTTTGGAACAGCTTTAACTATTTCAATCGGTACAAATAGGTCAAACAATTGGTAACCACTTTCTTCTAGCCAATTAGTCAATAGCTTAGATGGATCAGGATCGACGTAAGGTACAGAAGTTGAGCGTACAACAATGATATCAGGATCATTGGTGTCAATGATTTCAATTGAATTTATGCCATTTTCATCAAAACTAGACTCTTTATCTGGCAAACTAAGCGGTGGTTTATCGCTAATTTTATTGCTATCAAGGAGAAAAAACAAAGCCAGTACGGCTACAATGGACAAGCTGAAAAAGACAATCTTAGGTTTATTTACTTGTAACATTATTGCACCAATCTCTTGAAGCCAACGTTACCCCTGAAACAAGAGTAACATCGGCGTATATTTAACTTGCTATTTAATTATATGCACATCCAGGGAGCGCAGACATACACTCGCTTCTTTATAGTAAAATCCACAATTTTTGACTCTATTTCATTTTTAAGAAGGTAAAGCACTTCACCATTATAATTTGCTAAAATTTGATAATAACCTGACTGTGTAAATTCAATACTCCTTGAGCCGCCATTGGTTGAACTAACAGTAGAACCATTTGGTTTGGTGAATCCAATACTATTGTTTACAGCTACATAAACAACTAAATTATTCGTTTTGTGTCTAGCGCGATAAGTTTTAGTATTGTTTGGTTTGAGTATTACACTAGGCCCTGTTATATATGGACTAAAAAGTGGATTTGCCGATGCAGCCGAAGTGATTAGCATTCCACATAAAGCAATAATGATTGAAAAATATTTATTATTCATTTTATAATCCTTTTTAAATTTTAATGTGAGTTGAATATAAATTTAGAAAAATTAGTTAAAGAATGAAAAACAGCGCCAGCTCAAAGTGGATCAAGCACTATTCATGAGTTTAACCGATTAATCTAGGATAAATGGTTGATAGAGCATACTTTATTAGTTTTTTTACAACTTTTTAACTAAGGAAAGTAAACGAAAAGCAACCATTTTACTTTTGCCTCCCAATACCTAAAATTTTGACACCAAGTCGAAATTTTGATGAGGTACTATGGCGATCATCAAGATCGTAACATACAATAATAGGCTTTTCTCCCCCAATACATGGGTAGTAGATTACATTATTAAGTTGAGTTAGATCATCGTAAAAAACAAAAAAATGGGGCGCAATTTTCGCTCCATCGACAATCTTAATCATATTAAGATCCAGTCTGAGCTTCTTGTTTTATTCGAGTTGTATCGCCAATTGAGGTTTTAATGTTTTTTTTATGCTCCGACATTCTGGAAGGAAAATGAGTGCATAGTCAATCGCCTTCTTTATCAAAGAAACGGAAAAATTTATTACGATTTTTTTTGAACTAGGGAAAGATGGTTGTAAGCAACTAGAATTCATCTGCTCTGATATGTGGAAATTTTACTTAGAGGTGATTAGAAAGAAGGCCCCCAAAGCGTTGCCTATATTGGATAGATTTCACATTGTCGCCAAATTGAACAAAGCCGTCGATGAAGTTCGTCGAATCGAGGTCGAATGATTACAGGACGAAGGCTATGAAGATATTCTGAAGCATAGTCAATATTGTTTTTTGAAAAACGTTTTTAACTTGACGGACAATGGGTAAGTTATTAGAGTTTGAAATGACCCGCAGGTTTTTCTGAAGAGGTAAATTTATAAAAATACTATTCATCAATTAAATGATAAAATAATCCACAGAATAATATTCCGCATATATTTGACTCCTTGATACTAAAACTAATCCCTGATCATTTTTTGCTCTCCCAGTCTCACAACACAGGGTACTCTTTTATATCGCATATTTTAAAGCATGAGAAATAGCGCCAGAACAAGCTACATTTTTTCTACGATTTCATCAGCCGATTAATTTGGGTTTAAATGCCCTACTGCAAAGGCTGCCACCAATTGCCTGAAATAAACAGCATAGACAAAAGTTTTATTGAATTGGGGTAATATGTATTTGGAGTGTTATTATTGGAGCTGTTTATTAAATCCCAACCTTTATTAATAAAGTTCTGATGGTCACCATTTGCAACCGCTGCGGCAGCAATCATTGGTGCGGTAAAAGCCATATTAGAATAATTGACTAGGGCATCTCCATTCAAATCGTATCCTGCGACTATTGCGGAAGGTTTTCCTAATGTTTTTAATTCTATCCAATCAACAATATAAGTGAGTGCTTCTCGTGCGCTACTATTTCCAAAATGAGCGGCATCAAACGCTATTCTCAGTGGAACTCGACAGGCATTCCATGAAAATTGCCCGTCAGTTGTTGCCTCTAAAAAATTCTCTGGTGCGGGCCTAGGATTTTCTCCATCTATAAAATCGGGCATTAAACCAGTCGTTTGCGCGTAATTATTACGGATGATATTCATTATTTGGTAGATATTATCTGCCGTTTCATTCCAATAAGTATCGCCAGTCGCAGTAGCGAAAACCCGTAAATGACTGGTCATCCAGTCTGAAGGGCGAGTCCCGTAGGTATAAGCGCTGTTCCCAGATACCCAATCACCCAATAGGATCAGATTATCAGTGCCCATGTTACTGACTTTGATCCCTTTAGTAATTATCCGTTTCGCTTCATCAAGGTAATTAATCGAACCATCTGAGCCCCATTGTTCATGCGCTAGTATTAAGCTGTATGCAATATCCATATCGCCATCCGTTGCAGAATCATTATTATAAAAGTTATCTTCAGTGGGATTGATACACCAAGACATCAAATGATTATTAATAATGGACCTATGTTGATCATACATATTGTACATACCGTCAAAATAGTGCTTTGCTTGTGGTTCTTGGCCTGCCATTAACGCCATAATAATCATTCCATAACCGTGAGCTTCAGACGTTGTAGCGTTAGGAGAACAGCCTTCACCACCCATTTTTATATAATATCCTCCTCCGGGTGTATTGCCGTTTGATTGAGTTAAATAGGTATTTTTCCATTCATCAAAGTGAATTATAACGGCTTGATTAAGCTCGTTTTGGGTTTTGTGGGTTGGCTTATTTAACCCTGAGTAATCATTTTCTTGTGGAAAAGGCTTGGCTGCATCTTCATTTAAAACCACGTTAATACTCACGGTGGCTTCGTTACTTGTCTCGCTGCCATCATTTACCGTAAAAGTAAAACTATCACTCCCTAAAAAATCAACCTTGGGCGTGTAGATCAAATTAGGGGGGGTACCCGAAAGAGTATTGCTAGTCGGTTGTTTACTAATCATGTAGATTAACGCATCGTTATCAGCATCAGTTCCTGTCAAAGTGATCGATACAGAAGAATTTTTATTAACAACGATACTTTGTGAAATGGCCGCTGGCTGGGTATTGGTTGCGGATGGTGTATTAATAACAATTGTTGAAGAATTGGGATCAGTATTCCCACTTTCTCCTCCACAAGATGTCAAAACTAAAACACTCAAAATCAAGCCACAAAAACGGGCGAGCCGACGGTTATAATAGGATAGAAAATTACCAAGAAACATATATTACCTCACAACAACAATGATCAATAGTCCTAATTAAAAAATAGGAATAAGTAAAAAAAGATGCCTCCTCCCCATATATTAGCAAGCCAATATGAAGGCTGAAATATTAGCATTAGGGCTCTGCTATATGTGCCGATGAAGTAGAGTATTCAGATATTACCATTATTTTGTGTTGGTTTTTGGTGAAGAGTCTAGGAAATAGTACTGAATGTTTTTTGGTTTAGTCGAAATATTAGACATTTTGCTGACCCCCTATTGTGGATCGGGAAAGAGTGCTGGTATAATTCGCGCCAGTTGAAGTGTGGGCTCCCTCAAAAAATGATAGTAACGCGCTTCGTGGTAGCCATTTAGCTGCGATCCCAAGTTCTGCAACATGTATCCGTAAAAGTGAATAGCGTTGCCAATCAGCACCGTTGTTAGGTTTTAGTCTAGTTCGGGCCAATTGAGTTTGTTTTGGGCGGGGCAAAGTGAGATATGAACAAGCCCCTTATTGGGGCTTTTTCATAAGTCTATTTACTTAGGCGAAATAGGCGACGACATTAAAGTGGCGATGATATCTGGATATATGTCAGAATTCATCTAGCTCCAGTAGTTTTTGGAATGGGCCTAGTTGGCCCATTTTTTGTTTATATAAAATGGTTTTATTGTAGATGGCCAAAATTGATCAACTTACCGAATGGTTAAAACCTGCGGCAGAAGCTTTAGGTTATGAGTTTTTGGGTATTGAATATGTGGGGCAGGGAGTGCATTCTGTGTTGCGGATCTACATCGACCATAAAAATGGTATTGGCGTGGAAGATTGCACTAAGGTGAGCCATCAGGCCAGTGGAATTATGGAAGTGGAAGATCCCATTTCAAGCCAATACACTTTGGAAGTTTCATCACCAGGTTTAGATAGGCCTCTATTTACTTTGCCCCATTTTGAGAAGGTGGTTGGTCAGCAAATTAATATTCGATGTCATTTAGGGGTCGATGGAAGGCGTAAGTTTAAGGGTGAGTTAAATGAAGTAGATGCTCATCATTTAGTCATTACTGTGGATAACCAACCTTACGAGGTTGATTTTCAGGATATAGATAAGGCGAATTTAGTCGCTATTTTTTGATTTAACTCAACAGGTTATTTCAGTATTAATCTGAGTTTGATTGAGGTTGATTTATGAACAACAAAGAAATTTTATTAGTCGTTGATGCGGTCTCTAACGAGAAAGATATTGAGCCGGAAATTATTTTTCAGGCCATAGAAGCTGCGATTGCAACCGCCACCAAGAAAAAGAAAGGGGTAGATATCGAAGTACGTATCGATATCGATCGGGTGACAGGCGATTATGATACATATCGGCGCTGGCTTGTGGTTGAGCCTGAAGACGATGGACTTGGGCTTGAAAATCCACTTTCGGAAATTACTCTGGAAGCGGCTCAAATTGATCAGCCAGAAATACAAGCCGGTGAATATGTCGAAGAAGAAATCGAATCGATTGCTTTTGGCCGAATTGCCGCACAAACCGCTAAACAAGTTATTGTGCAAAAAGTACGTGAAGCGGAAAGAGCCAAGGTTATTGATGCGTTTGAATCCAGAGTTGGTGAGTTAGTGACGGGTGTGGTCAAAAAAGCGAACCGAGATTCGATTATTATCGACTTAGGTGGTAACGCCGAGGCTATCATCCATCGTGAAGAAATGATGCCACGTGAAGCGGTACGCGCTGGCGATCGCTTACGAGGATTCTTGTATGCGGTTAATCCAGAAGTTAGAGGCCCGCAACTGTTTATTAGTCGTGCAAATTCAGAAATGCTGATCGAATTATTTCGAATTGAAGTTCCAGAAATCGCAGAAGAAACCATTGATCTGATGGGCGCAGCGAGAGATCCTGGTTCACGAGCTAAAATTGCTGTGAAAAGCAATGATAAGCGTATCGATCCGGTCGGTGCTTGTGTTGGTATGCGCGGTTCACGAGTTCAAGCTGTTTCTGGTGAGCTCGCTGGCGAACGGATTGACATTGTATTATATGATGATAACCCGGCTCAGTTTGTTATCAATGCTATGTCACCGGCAGAAGTGTCGTCAATCGTTTTAGATGAAGATAAACATACCATGGATATTGCTGTTGAAGAAGATCAGTTAGCGCAGGCAATTGGACGAAATGGACAAAACGTACGGCTAGCCAGCCAGTTGACAGGTTGGTCACTAAACGTCATGACCGTTGAAGATGCTGAAAACAAAAGTAAAGAAGAAAATCAGGGTTTGGTTGATAAGTTTGTTAAAGAGCTGGAAGTGGATGAAGACTTGGCTGAAGTATTGGCCCAAGAAGGATTCACCTCGGTTGAAGAAGTGGCTTATGTACCAACGTCTGAAATGTTGGACATTGAAGGATTTGATGAAGATCTTGTGGAAGCATTAAAAGCTCGGGCAAAAGATGCGCTGTTGACCAAAGCCATCGCCAGTGAAGAATCATTAGACAAGAACGAACCTGCAGCAGACCTATTGGAAATGGACGGTATGGATCGTCATCTGGCATTTGTTTTGGCGAGCCGAGGAATTATTACCATGGAAGATTTAGCGGAACAGTCCGTTGATGAGCTAATCGATTTGGAAGAACTCGATGAAACCCGTGCAGCAGAGTTAATCATGACAGCCCGTGCGCCATGGTTTGCCGAAGAGTAAAAAACGGAAAGTCAGAATTTAGGCGCTAAATATTAAACACTAGGCACCAGATACTGAGAGAGAAAAAATGATGCAACAAAAATACGTTAGTGATTTTGTTGTAAGTTCGGAAGAATTGATACGTGTTGGGAGTTCTATATGTCCGAAGTGACGGTCGAAAAGTTAGCGAAAGTCGTCGGTACGCCGGTTGACAAACTACTAGATCAAATGAAAGAAGCTGGCGTGCATTTAACCGGCGAAAACGACGTTGTGTCTGAAGAACAGAAAAAGGCATTGCTGGTCCATTTACAAAAAAGCCACGGGGAATCAGCCAAAAGTGACAGCCCTAAAAAAATCACTTTAAGTCGAACTAAAAAAAGTTCGCTTAAAATGTCGAGTAAATCTGGGCGAACTAAAAGTGTATCGGTCGAAGTTCGTAAAAAACGTACCTATGTAAAGCGACCCGTTGAAATTGAGTCAGAAGCTCAATCAGCTGAAGGTTTGGTTACAACGGATACTCTTCATATTGATGAAACCTCTGTTGCAGAGGTACAAAAACCAGATACTCAAGAATCTGAATATGCGGTCGTTGAGGAAGTTACTGCTGAAACTGAAGCGGAAAAACAGGCTAAAGCAGAACAAGTCATCATGCTGGAAGAAGAGCGAGTTAAAAAAGACGCTGAGCTCAAAGTACGTACCGAAGTTGAAGCACAAGCTAAAAATGAAGCTCATCGCATTGTGACCGGGCGGGTTGAAGCCGATATAATGGCTCGCCTTGACGCAAAAAGAAAAGCTAAGGTGGATGCAGAAAAAGCTCAAAAAGAGGCGGAAGCAGAAGCCAAAGCGACCCGGCAAACTCGTTTTAAAACCGTTCAAGCGACAACAGAAACGACCACTGATGGCGATCAGCGTCGAAAGAAAAAGAAGAAAAAGAAAGGTCGTAGTGATAGCTTTGGCGGCAAAGGGGACATGCTGGCTGATTTTCGTCGCCCTGTTCACCGAAGAAATAAAGATGAAAATCCGTTATCCGATGGTAGAAAGAAAGTGGTTGCACCTAAATCAATGAAACATGGCTTTAAGAAACCGACTAGCGATGTCGTTAAGTCTGAGATCAATATCGGCGAAAGTATCACCGTTAGCGACTTGGCTCAACAAATGTCGGTGAAAGGTGTTCAATTGATAAAAACATTAATGGGCATGGGGATCATGGCCACTATCAATCAGACCATTGATCAAGAAACGGCTCAATTGGTTGCAGACGAGATGGGATATAATGTTAATTTAGTCGCAGCCAATGCGGCTGAAATCGAATTACTGGATTCTGTCGAACAACAAGGCGAAGCGAAAACTCGTCCGCCAGTGGTTACAATAATGGGTCATGTCGACCATGGTAAAACGTCCTTGTTGGATTATATTCGTGCATCCAAAGTCGCGGATGGAGAAGCTGGCGGTATTACCCAGCATATCGGCGCGTATCATGTTGAAACATCAAAAGGGATCATTTCATTCCTAGACACGCCGGGACATGCCGCGTTTACGGCCATGAGAGCTCGCGGCGCCAATGCGACTGATATTGTGATCTTAGTGGTTGCTGCTGATGATGGGGTCATGCCACAAACCGTCGAAGCCATTAAACATGCTAAAGCGGCTGGCGTACCCTTGATTGTTGCGGTTAATAAAATGGATAAAGATGAAGCGGACCCCGATCGAGTTAGAAACGAATTGTCTCAGCATGATGTTATTTCCGAAGAGTGGGGGGGCGATACTGTGTTTGCCCCCGTTTCAGCCAAAACAGGAGACGGAATTGACGCATTGCTCGATAGTATCGCACTTACCGCTGAACTCCTTGAGTTAACGGCTATTGATACAGGGCCTGCAAAAGGCATTGTAATTGAAGCGCGACTTGATAAAGGACGCGGCCCCGTTGCCTCAATGTTGGTTCAATCGGGTGAGTTAAAAATTGGCGATATCGTTTTAGCCGGTTTTCACTATGGAAAAATCAGGGCGTTGTTGGATGAAAATGGTCAAAATATCAAATCTGCCGGGCCTTCCATTCCGGTCGAAGTACTTGGTTTGTCCGGTGTACCAGAAGCTGGTGATGAAGTCTCTGTAGTGGCAAGTGAACGAAAAGCGCGCGAAGTCGCTGCGTTCCGTCATACCAAGCATCGTGAAGCGCAAATGGCTAGACAGCAAAGTGCCAAACTTGAAAACATGTTCGCCAACATGGGTGAAAATGAAAAATCAAATCTTAACGTATTAATTAAAGCGGATGTACAGGGATCGGCGGAAGCCATTTCCCGCTCGTTGATGGATTTATCAACGGATGAAGTTACGGTCACCATTATTTCATCAGCGGTAGGCGGTATCACTGAAACCGATATTACCTTGGCATCGGCATCCAATGCCATCGTGATTGGATTTAATGTTCGCGCTGATTCTAGCGGCCGTAAAGCGGTTGAAAAAGAAGGCATCGATTTACGTTATTACAGTATTATTTATGAAGTGATCGATGATGTGAAAGCAGCGATGAGCGGCATGTTATCACCCGAAATGCGTGAAGAAATTGTTGGTCTTGCGGAAGTGCGAGATGTGTTTAAATCACCTAAATTCGGTGCTATTGCCGGTTGTATGGTGATTGAGGGGACGGTGAAGCGAAACAATCCCATTCGCGTTCTACGGGATAATGTGGTGATTTATGAAGGTGAACTTGAATCCTTAAGACGCTTTAAAGAAGATGCCAACGAAGTCCGTAATGGTATGGAATGTGGTATTGGCGTTAAAAACTATAATGATGTTAAAGCTGGCGATCAAATTGAAGTGTTTCAAATTACTGAAGTGGCGAGAACTATTGATTAGTTAAAATACCATTGACTAAGTGTTTAGAGTATACACACCCTAAGAAACGCAGAGACTACCGAGGATTATGATCTGAAGGCTCTGCGTTTTTGTTTTAATAAAGAGAAATCGAAATGGCCAGAGAATTTAAAAGAACCGACCGAGTGGCGGAACAATTACAACGAGAGTTGGCGCAAATTATTCAATTGGAAGTGCGCGATCCCCGTGTGGGCATGGTCACTGTGTGTGCAGTTGACCTATCGCGAGATCTTCATTATGCGACCGTTTATGTCACTTTTTTAGGCATAGACGAAACGGTAAAAGCCACCCAAGAGGCTATTGATGTTTTGAATGAAGCCGTTAGTTTTATTCGTATACAAATAGGCAAACGAATGAGAATGCGAGCTGTACCACATGTTAAATTCCTGTTCGATAAATCCATCTCCCGTGGACGAGATTTGTCTTCATTAATTGATCAAGCAAGCGATAAAAATCAAAATTTGCCTATTGAACAAAACGATCTGCAATCCAATAACGAAACTGAGTAGTTACAATGGCACGAATAAAAAAAGGTCGCGCCATTAGCGGCGTGCTTCTTTTAGATAAGCCACAAGGGCTCAGCTCAAATGCTGCTCTACAAAAGGTAAAACGCCTATTTAATGCACGAAAAGCCGGGCATACTGGCGCACTCGATCCTCTGGCAACCGGTATGCTACCTTTATGTTTTGGAGAGGCGACTAAGTTTTCTCAATTTTTATTAGAGTCCGATAAAGGTTACCGAGTGATTGGCAAATTGGGAATAAGGACTGACAGCGGTGATTCGACCGGGGAAATCATTGAGACCAAAGCGGTCAAAGTTTCGAAAATACAGCTCGAAAAAGCACTACCACAGTTTCGTGGTGATATTATGCAGATCCCTTCCATGTTCTCTGCACTAAAACACCAAGGTCAACCTTTGTATAAATATGCGCGTAAGGGGATTGAAATAGAGCGCCCACCACGACCGGTGACTATTTTTTCACTTGAGCTTATACGATTTGAAAAAGACGAAGTCGAACTTGAAATTGAGTGCAGCAAAGGAACCTACATTAGAAATATTATTGATGATTTAGGCCAGCTACTTAACTGTGGTGCACATGTCACTTTACTACATAGAAACTTTGTCGCTGATTATCCTGTTGAACAAATGATTTCTCTGCAGCAACTGGAAAAAGATCGAGAAAACAATTTAAGTCTGGATCATTATTTATTACCTACCGATAGCCCTGTAGCTGATCTTGACATCGCCGAGCTGGATCAGGAAAGTGCTAATTATTTTGCTCACGGTCAGGCGATCAATTATCCAAATTTGTGTGAAGGTGATTGGTTACGAGTTTACAATGGCAATGGACTATTCTTGGGCATCGCAGAAGTTGATGAAGAAGATATGCTGGCGCCCAAGCGACTAGTCAATAACTCTTTGTGAACAAACTACCCCAAACGGCTCAATTATCATGCCAATAGAATTCAACGGATTAAGTGATGAAAATCGAAATCTTCGTAAACACACACATGCTCAATGCCTTCTATTTAACCGTGATCCCAGCAAAGGACATTTAAGACAGCTTAAGAAACTTTTCGCTAATTTTGGTGAGGATTTGATCATCGAAAAAGGTTTTCACTGTGACTATGGTAACAAAATCAGTTTTGGGGATAGAGTCTATCTAAACATCAATTGTACGTTACTTGATGGCGGAAATATTATCATTGGCGATGATGTATTGGTGGGGCCAAATGTACAAATACTAACGGTTAATCATTCACTCAAACCAAAAGAAAGACTTAATCGGACCAATTTGGCAAAAGATGTTTCCATTGGAAATAGTGTTTGGATAGGAGCTGGTGCCATTATTCTTCCTGGTATCAAGATTGGTGATGGAGCAGTCGTTGGTGCAGGAAGTGTTGTGACTAATAATATTGAAGAGAGTTCACTCTATGTGGGTAATCCAGCCGTCAAAATTAAAGAAATTGATGATGACTGAATACTTGAACCTGGAAAAATCGATTCATTTCAGACGGGTTCTTGATTGGCTATTTTATTTGACAAGCCTTATTAATTCGAGTAATCTCAACTACATCTGTAACAGTTGTGAAAAAAATTATAATCATGGGCAAGAAATCTAAATTGGCTGGCGATCTGCCAGATTTAAGTCGAACCGAACTACAGATGTTAAATGTTCTTTGGAAAAGTAAGGAAGGTTTATCAGTCCGTGAAGTTCACGAACAAATCAAGAATGAGTTCGAATGGGCTTATTCCACTACCAAAACCACCATGGATCGTATGGTAAAAAAAGACCTACTAAGGCGTGAAGACTTTCATGGTGTTTTTCTCTACCAAGCACAAATCTCTAGACCCGCAGGATTAGCGCGATTACTTAGCTTTTTTATGAATGACTTACTGGATATGGAACAGAGTGCTTTGGTCTCTTTGTTTGGCAGAAGCAAAGCACTTTCTAGCTCAGAGATTGATGAATTGGAAAGCTTGTTAGATCAGCAAACGAAACAGAAAAAAGAAGTAAAATTTGAGGAAAATTGATTTTGTTGTCCCTTTTGGAAACCTTTTTTGTCAATGCTGAAATTATTCTTAATTTCCTTATCCTTAATAGTGTTTATTCCGCTCTTTTAGCTTTGATCCTTTTGGCAAGTAAACTGATTTTTCCAAGAATGCCGAGTGCGATCGAATATGGTTTGTGGTGTATTGTCCTGATACGATTAATATTACCTACGGATTTTTCGATTAGTTATTCATTGGGTTATTTAAGTCATGATTGGTTCACTGCGGAGATCCCGGCGGTAATATCTGGTACCGATTGGCTCACTAGCTTGGTCAATCAGAGTATTTTTATTGATTCGACCAGCTCGATTACCTGGCTGAAATTATTGATCCTTACTTGGCTTGCTATTTCAATTATCGTCGCAAGTCAATATGTTGCGCTAAAAATTAAACTTACCCGATTGATGGCAGTTGCTCATCCCGTTGAAGATTATTGGATTGTTAAAGCGATCAACGAATGGCGACGAGAATTTAATATACGTCGGCAAATTATTGTTATCGATTCAGATGATTTTTTATCACCCTTTACCTTCGCTGTGCTATCTCCGGTGGTTTTCATTCCTCAACAAATACTGGATAAAAAAAATCAAAAAATTATTGGTCCAATAATCGCTCACGAGTTAGCTCACATAAAAAGATTGGATGCATTGTGGTTGGTATTTCAAAACCTGATCCAGATTGTTTTTTGTTTGAATCCGGTTGTATGGTTAGCTGTGAGGCGTCTTAATTCTTTGAGAGAAGAAATGTGTGACCAAAAGGTATTGGATACCAGAAATATTAGTAATGATGAGTATGGCAAGAGTTTATTACATGTTCTCAGGTTAAATAGTTTGGGATTTAACGTTGGCCGTCGTTCTCCTGAACTTTTTGCGACATTTTTCCTGAGCCATAAAAGTGTGTTCAAAAAGAGAATTGCAGCCATTGGGGCTAATCGCGCTTTGAAATCAAAAATAGCTTTTCAATATTCGGCGGTTGGCTTGTTTGGCTTGTTTTTCTTGCCCTTAAGTTGGCAACAAAGCGCTCCGCATCCGTCGGTAAAGCCCATTATTGAAACATCAGAGGAGATTAACTCTCCTTTTCCTGATGAAATACGAAAAAATTACCAACCACCAGTACTACCTAATCCAAAAAACAAAAATTCCAGATACATTCATTGGGAATAGAAATAAGCTTCGCCAACGTCAAGCTTACAGGTTCTAAATTTTAAATTGAAGCTCTCAATTCTTTGGTCTCGATTGTTACTCTCTTCCTGAATGACCAAAGCCACCTTCTCCACGAATGCTATCATCAAAATTTTCGACTATCTCAAATGTCGCTTGAACTACAGGAAGAAAAACCAGCTGCGCCATTCTGTCTCCCGGATTAACCTCAAATGCCGTTTGGCCACGATTCCAGCATGAAATAAATATCTGTCCCTGATAATCTGAATCAATTAACCCTACTAGGTTACCTAAAACGATACCGTGTTTATGGCCTAAGCCGGAACGCGGCAAAATGGTCGCTGCTAGACGGGGATCGGCGATATGAATAGCGAGACCAGTCGGTATTAATTGGGTTTCGCCTGGCTCTAAACTCATTGTGTCATCAATGCAAGCACGAAGGTCCATACCCGCTGAACCACTGGTGGCATATTCAGGTAATGGAAACTCTGAACCGATCCGTGAGTCAAGAATTTTTAGGTTTATTTTTGTCATAACATGTTCTCTATTGAAGTCAATATTGTTTTGCTTTTTAGAATTTTTCTTTCTTAATCATTTCATAAGCGGCTTGGATTTCTTGCGATTTTTCGGTGGCGACTTTAATCATTTCTTCTGGCATACCTTTAGCGACGAGCTTGTCAGGATGGTGTTGTGACATTAGTTTGCGGTAGGCTCTTTTTATTTCTGTTTTATTTGAATCCGGAGATATTCCCAGTACTTTATAGGCTTGTTCAATCGTGGGCCCGCTTTGGTTTCTTGCCGATCCCGAATACCCTCCCTGATGGAATGATCGTTGAGCAATAACCATCTCGACTAAACGATCAATTTGTGCTCGTGAAATTCTAAATGAACCGCCGATCCGATATAAGATTTCTCGCTCAGATTGACTGACCTGCCCATCAGCCGTCGCGGCTAATATCTGGATTTCCAGAAACATCTGGATCAGGCTTGGTTTTCGAATACAATTTTTAATCAACGATTCTAAACTGGCGGATAGGTCAAAATCATCACCTTTACCTAGGCTAAAGGCATTAATCGCTTCTCTTCGTTTATTCTCATCTAAACCTAATTGTTGCATCACTTGTTCAGCGGCGGCAATTTCTTGTTTAGATACCACACCATCGGCTTTGGCGATGTGCCCCATTACGGCGAAGGTTGTGGCAAAAAATATCCGTTGGGTTTCAGTAGGGTCAGCATTGCCAAACATACTGGTAAAATCTTGATTGAGGCCCTTGTCAAAGCTGTTTCCTATCCAGATACCCAAAAATAGTCCAATCGGGCCACCTAACATTAGACCAAGAATACCACCGATTATTTTGCCCCAGTTATTCATACCGTTATTTATTGATTCCAGTGGGTTAATCGAAATTTAATCATCCAATATGCGGTCAAGTGTGCTTCATTTCAAGTCCAGAACACCAATAGGGTTAATAGATTGAATGTAAATTGACTAACCTCTTTCAGGGCAAACACAATAAATTGCAATATAAATACCCGATTTTTAACAGATTTGTTTCTTTATAACCTTCGATTATGGCGACATATCGGTCTTTTTTCGATACAATAGCGCCAGTTTTACCACTCCTACAAAAGCCCATAAACCTCGGTTTTAAGCACTTTATTGTTATAATCAGGAAAGTACTCCCAATGTTACGTAATAACCAATCTATTGCTGAATTTGATAACGAATTATGGCAATCCATCGAGTCTGAAAAAAAACGTCAAGAAGAACATATTGAGTTAATTGCCTCCGAAAACTACACTAGTGCCAGAGTCATGGCTGCACAAGGCTCGGTATTGACTAACAAATATGCAGAGGGCTACCCACATAAACGTTACTATGGTGGTTGCGAATATGTTGATGTGGCTGAAAATTTGGCCATTAAGCGTGTCAAAAAATTGTTTGGTGCCGATTATGCCAATGTACAGCCACATTCCGGTTCACAAGCGAACTCTGCCGTTTACATGGCTTTGCTTCGACCGGGTGATACCGTTTTAGGAATGAATTTAAATGAAGGCGGCCATTTAACTCATGGTTCGCCGGTTAATTTTTCTGGGAAAATTTATCAGTCAGTACAATATGGACTAGATGCAAAGGGGTATATCGATTATGAACAGGTGGAAGCTTTAGCGCTTGAGCATCAACCTAAAATGATCCTGGCGGGATTTTCAGCCTATTCGAGAACAGTTGACTGGTCAAAATTCAGAACTATCGCAGACAAAGTTGGCGCCTATTTTATGGTGGATATGGCTCATGTCGCAGGTCTTATTGCTGCCGGTTTATACCCCAATCCGGTTCCTCATGCCGATGTGGTCACTTCAACGACTCACAAAACCTTAGCGGGACCTCGGGGCGGTATTATTTTGGCGCGGGAAAATACTGATCTACAAAAGAAATTTAATTCAGCAGTATTTCCTGGTAGTCAGGGTGGCCCTTTGATGCATGTTATTGCGGCCAAAGCGGTTGCTTTTAAAGAAGCGCTTGGCGATGAATTTAAACAGACTCAAGCACAAGTACTGGTCAATTCTAAAGCGATGGTTTCGGTTTTACAAAATCGAGGTTATAAGATCGTATCTGGTGGCACTGACAATCATTTATTTTTGATTGATCTCATCGATAAGGATATTACTGGCAAAGATGCTGAAGCAGCATTAGGTGCAGCCTTCATTACGGTTAATAAAAATACCGTACCCAATGAGCCACGCTCACCATTTGTCACCAGTGGTCTTCGTATGGGAACGCCTGCAATCACCACCCGAGGTATGAAAGAAGCTGAAGCATCTCAGTTAGCTGAATGGATTTGTGATATTTTAGACGCTATTGACAATGAAAAAATAATTGCTAGTGTGAAGGCTAAAGTTTTAGAGCTGACCGCTAAGTTCCCTGTTTACGCTCAGTCATTTTTATCGGAATAATGGATAGGAGTGAGGCTCTGGCTGCGAAAAATTTAGTAATGAGTGCGTGTTAAAAATTAGGCTTTGTATTTAAACCTAAACATCGCATGGCAGCAAGATGCAACTTCTACCCAAAGTTAATACTCAATAGTCAAATAGGGTCATTTAATGCACTGTCCATTTTGTTCTTTTCAAGATACTAAAGTCATTGACTCGCGTTTAGTGACCGATGGTGGGCAGGTGCGTCGCCGTCGTGAATGCATCGAATGTGGTGAACGGTTTACCACTTTTGAATCGGCGGAACTGATGATGCCGAAAGTGATTAAGGGCGATGGCAGCCGTCAACCGTTTGATGATCATAAGTTAAAATCTGGCATCTTAAGAGCAGTAGAAAAACGACCTGTTTCGGTAGAAGCCGTTGAAGAATCAATTATCAATATTCAGTCGAAGTTACGAGCCATGGGCGAAAGAGAAGTGGCTGCCAGTGTGATAGGCGAACTAGTCATGGATGCGCTCCGAAAGCTTGATCAGGTCTCTTTTGTCAGGTTTGCTTCGGTGTATCGACGGTTTAAAGATGTTAGCGACTTCCGTGAAGAAATCGAAAGGCTAGAATCGAAAGATTAGCCGCAAAAAGTATATTCACTTGAGTAAATCATGAATTGGTCAGATAAAGACTATCAATCGATGGCTCTCGCATTACAGCTTGCGAAGAAAGGCCAATACACGGCGCGACCCAACCCAATGGTTGGCTGTGTGATTGTCAGAGATGGGCAAATCGTTGGTCAGGGGTGGCATCGGAAATTCGGCGGTGCTCACGCCGAAGTCAATGCGTTGCAGCAGGCGGGCGACAAAGCTAAGGGCGCGACTTGTTACGTCACCTTAGAGCCGTGTTCACATGTTGGAAAAACCGGGCCCTGCGCCACTGCCTTAATTGATTCGGGTGTTATCAAAGTCATTGCGGCTATGCAAGATCCTAATCCGCAAGTTTGCGGTAAAGGTTTTGAACACTTAAAAAATGCCGGTGTTCATACTGAATTTGGGTTACTGGAAAAGCAAGCGCGGCAATTAAACCGAGGTTTTGTTTCAAGACTCCAAAAAAACAGACCTTGGCTGAGTTTAAAACTAGCCATGAGTCTGGACGGTCGAACCGCTTTGGCTGACGGCTCTAGCAAATGGATCACCGGGTCAGCGGCAAGATTGGATGTACAAAAATTGAGAGCTCGCCAAGATGCCATCATTACCGGTATCGGAACTTTGCTGACTGATAACCCCAGTATGACTGTTCGAACCGATGGCCAGTCGGACTGGTTTGAAGGATTAGAATCCTTTCAACAACCCACTCGAATTTTGCTCGATCGAAATGCAAAAGCTAGCTTAGAAGCTCAATTTTTTAATCGGGATGCTTCAGTCTGGTGGGTCGCTCTGGATAGTGAGACGGCTCAAAAAACGCGGTTATCTCCACTTTCTGGCCCGTCGGACAATTCACATATAAAGCGAATACAAAAACAATCTTTGCAAGAATTAATCGATTTTTGTGCTGAGCAAGGGATGAATAACGTCCTTGTTGAGGCGGGTCATAAGCTCGCCGGTCAATTTATTCAACAAAATTTAGTGGATGAGTTGATTATTTATATTGCAGCCAAACTCATGGGTAATACCGGACTTGGACTGCTTGATTTAAAGGTTAATAAAATGATCGAATGTCCAGAATTAAGGCTAAATAGCATCCATCAATTTGGTGATGATATTCGTTTGATTTATACGCCCGTGTTAAACAAATAGACACAAAAAAGGGATCATAACAGATATGTTTACAGGTATAATTGAAAGTATTGGGAATATCGAAAAAATTGATCAACTATCGGGCGATGTTAAATTAACCATCCAAGTCGGTCAACTGGACATGAGCGATGTTGCGCTTGGTGATAGCATTGCTTGTAACGGCGTTTGCTTAACGGCGATTAAATTCAATGCTCATTCCTATACTGCTGATGTGTCAGGTGAAACGCTAAGACTCACCACTTTGGGTGATTTGGCTGTTGGCAGTCCAGTGAATCTGGAAAAAGCGCTTACCCCAAGCACTCGTCTGGGTGGACATTTGGTTAGTGGACATGTCGATGGGATCGGTGAAATTTTTTCCGTTAAAAAAGATTCCAGAAGCATTCAATATCAGATCAAAGCGCCTCAGGAACTAGCGCATTATATTGCCAAAAAGGGTTCAATTTGTGTTGATGGCGTTAGCTTGACCGTTAATGAAATATCAAACCGTATTTTTGATCTCAATTTGGTGCCTCATACACTGGTCGAAACTACGGCAAGTGATTATCAAGTTGGAACAAAAGTTAATTTGGAAGTTGATCTTCTTGCCAGATACCTGGAAAGGTTATTAACCGGGCAAAATGTAGTATCTGAGTCTAAAATTACAGCAGGCTTTTTGCAAAATAGCGGTTTTATTAAATAGCAATACAAAAGAACTATTCACCACGGAGACACGGAGAAGGAACTAAAAGAGCTGATTGGAACAGATATTAACTTTACTCGATAATAGAAAGATTAAGAAATATTCAAGATTCGAGTTATTTTCTTTTTTCTCCGCTCCCCCGTGTCTCCGTGGTGAATTTGTTTTTGTATTTAAATGAGAAAAACGATGCAACTGAATATAGCAAAAGAATTAATCGATGATATAGCCGCCGGAAAAATGGTTGTTTTGATGGACGATGAAGATCGGGAAAATGAAGGTGATCTGATTATGGCCTCAAGTATGGTGCGTCCCGATGATATTAATTTTATGGCAAAATTTGGTCGGGGACTGATCTGTCTGACCTTGACTCAACAAAGGTGTGAGCAGCTCAATTTAAAACTCATGGTCGACAATAATCAGGCCTCATTTGAGACTAATTTTACTTTGTCGATAGAAGCGGCAGAAGGAGTGACTACCGGCATTTCTGCAGCCGATAGGGCACGAACCATTCAAGCTGCGGTTGCAGCGGATGCTAAACCTGTTGATATTGTTCAACCGGGACATATTTTTCCGATTATGGCAAAAAAAGGCGGCATTTTAATTAGGGCAGGACATACCGAAGCGGGCTGTGATTTGGCTCGTTTGGCTGGGTTAGAAGCCAGTGCCACGATTGTTGAAATTTTAAATGAAGATGGCTCGATGGCACGTCGTCCCGATCTGGAAAAATTTGCTAAAGAACACCAGTTAAAAATCGGTACTATTGCTGATTTGATCGAATATCGAATGAATACCGAAAATTCGGTTAATAAGGAATTTAGTGTTGATTGGTCAACGGAATTTGGTAATTTTAAATTACACGCCTATACGGATGATATCGAAGGGCAAACTCATATTGCATTGGTTAAAGGTGAAATCAAGCAAGATGAATCGACCTTGGTCAGAGTACATATTGCCGATATTGCTACGGATCTGCTCGCTCGGGAGAAAAAAGATTTAGGCAGTTGGACGATAAGGCGAGCATTACAAAAAGTTGCCGAAGAAGGCACCGGAGTGGTGTTACTTTTAGGTAACCAATCGTCAGCAGAGACAATTCTTGATAGAATAGCAGGATTAAGTGGCGCTAAGCTAAGTGGTCAGGGGCGACCCAGCTCTAAAGAACAAGCGCAGCAAAGCCGTGCAACTCGTACCGTTGGTATTGGATCGCAAATATTGGTTGATCTTAATGTTCATAAAATGAGATTACTCAGCCCTCTGAAAAAATATCATTCACTAGCGGGTTTTAAGCTGCAAGTAGTTGAATATATTGAAGATAATTGACGGGTACGACGAATTAATAATACTTTCTATTCGAAAGATAAGGTGATATAAAACAATGAAAACAATTGAAGGTAACCTAGCGGGATCTAAAGGCAAATTTGCTATTTTAGCTGGCCGTTTTAATCATTTTATCGTGGAAAGCTTGCTTGACGGCGCGTTAGATACTTTAAAGCGTCATGGTGTTAATGAAAATGATATTGAAATCGTGCGAGTTCCCGGTGCATTTGAAATGCCAATCGCCGCTCAGCGTATGGCTAGCCAAAATAAATACGATGCTATCATCGCGTTAGGTGCAGTGATTAGAGGTGGTACTCCACATTTTGAATACGTGGCGGGTGAATGTATCAAAGGGCTGTCTCAGGTTTCTTTGAATGCCAATATTCCAATCGCATGCGGTGTGTTGACGGTTGATTCCATTGAACAAGCTATTGAAAGAGCGGGTACAAAAGCCGGTAATAAAGGTGGCGAAGCCGCCATTACGGCTTTGGAAATGGTTAACTTGTTTGCTGAGCTGGACAAATAGTTCAATATGGATAAGTCTAAAACGGGTTCAGCTAAGAATATCCGATCTAAAAATGATCAGACGGTCAGAATTCTAAAACCTTCGATGCGAAAAAAGGCCCGCCGTTATGCCGTACAGGGTATTTATCAGTGGCATTTGAGTGGTAACCCCATCAAAGATATAGAATTTCAATTTCTTGAAACGATCAATTCAAAAAAAGTGGACGTGGAATATTTCCAAGAGATCCTAGTTAATACTCTAACCGGTATTACTGAAATCGATGAATTATTAACGCCCATTCTCGATCGTGAATTGAATGAAGTTAATCCAGTGGAAATGGCAATTATTCGGTTGGCTTGTTATGAATTAATGTCAAGGTTAGACGTGCCATACAAAGTGGTCATTAATGAAGCTTTAGAATTGAGCAAAACTTTTGGCGCTACGGAAGGTCATAAGTTTGTGAACGGCGTGCTTGATAAGTTGGCTCATCAGTTACGTAAGATGGAAACGCAATAAAGATCAGTTACGAACTAAAAACAAAGATAATCAAAAGCGCGGAAAAAGCGCTTTTTTAATCTCAAGCGAAAAATGAACGTTTACTACCCGGACCAACGGGGGCACTTGTTACTGATCTCGTAAAGGATATTAATGAACGAATTTGAAATCATTGATCAATTTTTAGCATTGAAATCGAAAAATCGAAAAGACGTATTACAGGGCGTCGGTGATGATTGCGCGTTATTAAAGGTTCCTCGTGGGCAACGACTGGCCATTACTATGGATACCTTAATCTCGGGAGTGCATTTTTTAGAAGGCTGTAATGCCGCAGATATTGCGCATAAAGCGATTGCGGTCAATCTAAGTGATTTAGCTGCCGCTGGTGCGGAGCCGGCTTGGATCACTCTATCGTTGAGTATGCCGGAATTAGATCAGCACTGGTTGCAGGATTTTCATGATGGTCTGAAACGCATGGTTGAGCATTTTGGTATTCAGATTGTCGGTGGTGATACCTGTCGTGGACCATTGTCTATTACCGTTCAAGCACATGGTTTTGTTCCAGAACAGGTTTTTAGCCGACGAAATACGGCTAAAGCGGGCGAGTTAATTTGTGTCACCGGTAATCTGGGAGATGCAGCTTTGGGATTGTTAGTGGCTCAAAATAAACTGGAATGTCATTCAAAGGAAAGCATGGACTACTTATTAAAAAAATTCCAGACACCTTATCCTCAAGTCGCGGCTGGTATAGCGCTAAGAAGTCGAGCCACGGCCAGTATTGATATTTCTGATGGGCTATTAGCGGATCTTAACCATATCAGTCAGGCGAGCGATGTGGGGGTTTTGCTTCGTTGGGAGAAAGTCCCTATGTCTGAACACGCTAGGAAAATTACTGACAAAAATTTACTAATGAAAAGTGCTTTAACCGGTGGTGATGATTACGAGCTTTGTTTTACGGTGAAAGAGGATGAGTTGCAAGCCACTCAGCAAGCTTTGGAGACGGTTGGCGCTCAATGTATCCCCATTGGAAGAATGTTTGGTAAGCCCGGCATTAGAGTGTTGGATCATGACGAAGAGATAAAAATCTCGGAATTGGGATTTCAGCATTTTAAATAATATTCCGGCTATCGTCTATAATTTGAAACTAATCAAACTCAATTACCCACTATGCCAAAATTAATTCCTGCCAAATTAATATTCATCAATCCGGTTAATTTTCTGGCATTTGGTTTTGGAAGCGGCTTGGTGCCTAAGGCTCCAGGGACTTTTGGAACATTGGCCTGTATTCCTCTTTATCTACTTTTGTCTGATTTATCGCTCATACATTATGTTATTGTTTGTGGGTTAGTCTCGGTTATTGGTATTTATATTTGTGGTTATGCCGCTGACGCACTTAAATCCCATGATCATCCGGGGATTGTCTGGGATGAATTTGCTGGTTTTTTAATTACCATGATCGGAGTTAGTTTTAGCTGGGGCAATATATTGTTCGGCTTCGTTTTATTCCGAATATTTGATATTTTAAAACCTTGGCCGATTAGTTGGTTGGATCAAAATATTTCTGGTGGGCTCGGAATTATGATCGATGATGTCGTAGCCGGTCTTTTTGCATTGGTAGCGTTACATGCTATTTTATTTTATATGAGCTGATATATGCGGATACTAAAGACTCTATTAACTTTCATTTTTTTATTTTTGTCGTTGAAATTGATGGCTGAAGAGTTAGATTTTAAAGTGATCGCTTTGTTTAAAAACGCGGTGATGATTGAACATGATAATAAACAAAAAATGATCCGCAGTGGACAGATTTACAAGCAGGTCAAGCTGTTATCTGCGGATAGTCATTCAGCCAATTTTTTAATCAATGGCCAACCCATTTCGCTCGGTTTACATGAATCAAAAATCGGCAACAGGCTTGCCAACGATGCACCTTTACAAAAGAAATTTGTTCGTATACCAAGAGACAATTCCGGCATGTATCGGACTGCGGGCTTCATTAATGGCGTCCCAGTCAATTTTTTAGTTGATACAGGGGCATCACAAGTTGCAATGAATGAGGTGACTGCTAGGCGGGTGGGGCTACAGTATAAACTTTACGGGCAAAAAACAGGCGTATCGACCGCCGCTGGAAAATCTACAGCATGGTTTTTGAAACTAAAAAAAGTCAATATTGGTGGTGTCGAATTAAAACAAGTCGACGCGTTAGTGGTTAAAGGGGTCGGCCCTGATGAAGTTTTACTTGGCATGTCTTTTCTTAGGCAATTAAAAATGCAAGACGATGGCGAACTCCTTAAACTGACCAAAAAATTCTAGTTGAGAAAAGCGACGGCTAGTAAAAATCAGTTGAAGTCGTTAGCAACCCAACCAGCCACCACATCCACCCAATCAGGATGATCATTCAAACAAGGAATAAGCCGAAGTGATCGTCCACCAGCCTGAATAAAAGTCTTTTTTCCCCGGATGGCTATTTCTTCTAATGTTTCCAAACAATCGGTGACAAAAGCTGGACAAATCACTACCACATCTTGGATGCCTTGGTTGGCCAATAGTTTTAATTGATTTTCGGTACTGGGCTCCAGCCATTTTGCGCGACCTAGTCGTGATTGAAAACTGATGCTGTATTGTTCGGTTTTTAATCCTGCGCATTCGACAAATAATCGGGTGGTTTCCATTACCTGATGCCGGTAGCAAGTTTTATGTGCGGTGGAAGGAGTGTTGCAACAATCTTTTAATTTTAAACAATGTTTACCCGTTGGATCTGCTTTGGTTAGGTGGATTTCAGGTAAACCGTGATAGCTAAATAATATATGAGGATCACTACTGTCCGTTTGATTATTGGTTATTGTTGCATCTCGTGATGCTCGTTCAAAAATATAGGGGGCGCAACTTTCAACCAGTGCTCGGATATAAGCAGGTTCATTATAAAATGTTGGTTGGGTTTTTACTTTGAGATCTAGATGATGATCGGCGATCACTTTTTCAACTTCTTTAACGGATGTTGTAACAGTGCTCTGTGCATAATGAGGATAAAGTGGGGCAAAAAGGACTTGTTTAATTTGTTTATTTTTAGCAATGGTCAATAGTTGACTTTTGATACTGGGATTGCCATACCTCATTGCCATATAAACCGGTGTGTCATTTTTTTGAGACTTAAGTTTTTGCTTTACTGCTGATTTTAGTTTTTCAGAAAATATCAAAAGAGGAGAACCGTCTTTTGACCAGATGCTCTGGTAAGCAAGGGCAGAAACTGCGGGACGTTTGGGTAAAACAAATAGGCTGATGATTAACCTTCTAATAATCCAGGGAAGTTGGATCACTAATGGGTCCATCAAAAATTGATCCAGATATCGTCTGACAGATCCCGTACTGGGTTCATCGGGAGATCCTAAATTGGCTAACAATAATGCTGTTTTTGTCATAGATAAGCAATTTTTGAATGGAAGCATGTCAGAATGGATCCATTTTAGTGGATGTGTAGGTTTATTAGAAGCATTATTCAGGCTAAAAAAACACGACACAAAATAAACCAATTACAGGTATTTCAGCTTTATTTCCTGCTCTTATACGCTTTTCTAAATTCGCTAGGCGTGATTTCTTTGAATTGCAAGAATCGCCGATTAAAATTGGATGCGTGATTAAATCCACAATGATCGCTGATAGTCGTGATTGGCATCGTGCTATTAATGAGCAAAGAGCAGGCTTTGCTAATTCTAAGCTGATTGACTAATTCTGTAAAAGTTTGCTCGGTTCGTTGTTTGATAAATCGGTGAAAATGGTTAGTACTCATATGTATTAGTTGGGCAAGCTCTGCCGCTTTTAAGTCTTCGGTATAATGTTGATGTAAATGTCGGATGATTTTGTCAAGCTTGTCGGTAAAAGGATCCGATGTTATAGCAATATTGTAACCAGAACTTGACAGAACTTGCATGTCTTTATCATCACTCATTAAGTTAAATATTTGTAACAGCCCGATAAAGCGTTCTGTCGGGGTGGCACTCTTCATCATGGTGAAAATTTCAGTGCATTTTATTGATATGGATTGGCAGAATTTTATTCCTCTTTTTGACAATTCTAGCAATGGTATTAATGACGTTAGGTCCGGCATATTGGCTAGTTGTTCAAGGAAAGCGACGGGGATTTGTGCGACATATACTTGTTGTTCGTGTCCTAAAATTTCTTGTGAAGAGCACCAAGTGTGCGGCAAATGAGGACCCAATAAAGTGAGGTCAAAATCGCCATAATTTTCTATGCTATCACCAACATATCTTTGTCCGTAGCTATTCAAAGTCAAGGCAATTTCATATTCGGGGTGGTAGTGAAAGTTGAAAGGTAGTTCATCAATTTCATAAAGCCAATATCTCCAAGAAGAATTTTCGGTAGGTAGTACTTTTTCGTACATTAGTTTCATAATAGCCTTAGCTATGCTTCATAATAATAGAAAAGTACCATAATATGGTAGAAAAGTGTAGCAATAAACCTCCGCAAGGTTGCAAACTAATGAGGCGTCAAGGGGGCGCAATACAAGTTTATTAATGAATGACCATTTAGCATATCGTTAAGCATAATCGTTATTTGTTAGTCATGAAGTCTAAGTCTTATTTTAGGTTACCAAAAGAGGTTGAAACTATGCCACACACAAATGCAATAAAAAAGAGGTCACTGGTTGTTGCACTTTCTGCAGCACTCATAGCTATGTTCACACTTCCAGCTGTTTCGGCTGAGGAAGAAGTTGATGAAGAAGCTAAAGATAGAGACAAATTGAATATTATAACTATAACAGCAACCAAGCATGTGACAAATTTGATGGAAACGCCACTAGCAGTTACAGCGCTCGATCCTGACAATTTAGTTCGTCAAAATGTTAAAGAACTCAGCGATCTCAGTGGGTTGGTTCCCAATTTTCAACTTGGATTATCAAATGCCGATTCAGGTGTTCAAGCATCTATCCGAGGTGTGACTTCAAATAATTTTACCGAAATTGCTGACCCAGCGGTGGGTATTCATATTGATGGTATCTATTCACCACGGCCACAAGGATCGCTCGCCTTAATGTTTGACTTGCAGCAAGTTGAAGTACTGCGGGGCGCGCAAGGGACACTTTTTGGTCGTAATTCTACCGCGGGTGTTGTCAATATTATTCCAGCTAAACCAGATTTCGATGACGATTTTGGTTGGAGTACCTTGCAGTTAGGTAATTATAATGCTCAGCAACTACGCAGTGTTTATAACATGGCTGTGACGGATACTTTTGCAATTAGAGCAGCTTTGATGGTTGATAAGCGAGATGGTTATATCAATCAACAACGAGATTTAACTGACCGCGGTTGGGGAGTGTATGATGATGATGGTGTTTTTGTATCATCAACTCCTGATGGATTATCTGATGTTGATATGCGTTTAAACACAGTAGTGTCCCCTTCCGATTATTATTCAAACTCCAATCAATGGGGAGCCCGTGTAACGGGGTTGTGGGAAGTTTCAGATTTATCAGAATGGAGCGTGAGTTATGAACATTATCAAAATAATGGTGCTGGTGATGTCAATCTAAAAGATTGTGCGGCTGCAGCCGGGACTCGTTATGCATGTGATAGTGTTGATCATTTTGATCAAACCGTGTTAATCAATGTGCCTGGTAAAATTGATATGACTATTGATACTGTTCGCAGTCTTTTTGCCTATGATATCGATTCACATACAGTATTAGAGCATCGTTTTGCTTATGCCAATCAACAGCGAGTTCAGCATCACGATGATGACGCGGGTCAACATGCGTTGCTCTCTGAAACAAACCCAATGGATTGGTGGGGAAGAGCCTATGTGGATGATAGAGCGAGTTATACCTTAGATTCTGAATATCAATCCTACGTTAATGAGTTACAAATTAAACAGGTATTTGATGATTATCGGGTTGTTGTAGGTGGTTTTTGGATGTATGAAAACAATGCGATTCGATTTGCCCAAGATATGTTAGTTACTCCACCGTTTGGAATGCCCTATGGTCAGTACTATAACCAGCCTAAACGAGAAATTGATTCAAAAGCAGTATTCGGACAAGCTGATATCGAATTAGCGGATCGTTGGACAGCGACTGTTGGTATTCGCTATACCCAAGATGAGCGCATTGACAATGATGGTGAAACGTGGGGGAGCTGGGGGGCAGATGATCCTTGGTACTATAACGGAGCAGACGGTTTACCAATTAACCCGATCGGTACAGGTATTCCGCATAATGGGGCAGATTTAACCTTTGATATGGGTCCGTTTGCCGGAAGCGATGCGTACGGTGACACTAAAATAATCAATACTTATAAAAAGGACTGGGAGCAAGTTACTTGGCGTTTAGGTTTACAGTATGATTTTGCTGATAAGCAAATGATCTTTGGATCGGTTGCCACGGGTTATCGAGCCGGAGGTTTTGGCGATAAATTTGATACTTGTGGAGGTGGTACCTGTGCAGATGGTTCAACTGAACAATTTAGCTTCCTAGATTATGATCCAGAAACAACCGTTAACTATGAGTTAGGATATAAGGGGTCATTATTAGATGATACTTTAAATCTAACGGCGGTCTTTTTCTTTACCAAATACCAAGATATGCATTACACCGATATGCACCCCGTCGGTCAAAAACTACTTGCGCCAGGCCAAGTATGCCCTGAGTGGGATCAAGCATGTGATATTGTTCAAGCATGGAAAACTGAAAATATTGGTAATGCTGATATCTACGGTTTGGAGTTAGAGTTTAAATACATTCCTTGGGAAAATGGCGACCTTACAGGGTTTTACGCTTATTTAGGGACGGAAATCACTGCCTATGATTCCTATAGTGATAATTGGATGTGTGGATACCGCGAGGAAAATGGTGCGCCAGGTTGCGCCGAGCTATTTGTCGAGCCTGGAAATCCCTTAAGTGGTCGTCAATTGTACGATGTCACTGGTAATCAGTTACCTAACTCTCCAGAACATTCTCTGGGTCTTAACTATTCGCATTACTTTGATATTGGCGAGTATTTATTGGTGCCATGGGTTGGGGCGCGCTGGCAGGATCGAATGTATTTTACTCCAAGAAACTTAGACAATCCTGTTATTGGAGATTATCAGCCCAGCTATACGAATATTGATGCGTCGTTAAAATTCTCTAATGAAGCCGAAGATTGGTATATCGAACTTTATGGTAATAACTTAACTGATGAAGTGGTAACCAATTGGATGGGTCAGGCCGCAAACGGTGGTTTTAAGTCAAGTTCTTTTAACCCACCGCGTATGTATGGTGTTCGTTTTAATATTAGTTATTAATACTAGTGAAGAGTTTAAATGAGACTTCGTTATTGACATAACCTTCCCTGTTCTCATTTAAATCCGAGTTGCTTATTTGAGTAAATCAATCTGTTAGTGGCAACTCGGTTTTTCCCGCTGATACTTCATTCTTTATTTTTTTGGATGGAGTATCAGTTTTAATATTGACGGACATATTTGAATGACTCGTTTTTCAGCCCTTGATGCTATGAGGGGGTTTACCATTGCAGCAATGATATTGGTAAATACACCTGGTGATTGGAACTATGTTTATTCACCGCTACTGCATTCACATTGGCACGGCTTAACAGCAACCGATTTAGTCTTCCCATTTTTTATATTTATTATTGGAAGTGCTATGTTTTTTGCCTTTAAAAAAATCGACTATTGTTTTTCTGCAAACTCTTTCAATCATATAGTAAAGCGGAGCGTGACAATATTTTTAATTGGCTTGTTCCTAAACGCCTTTCCTTTTTTGGTAGATTTGGATAACTTGCGAATAATGGGAGTATTGCAACGAATAGCCCTTTGTTATTTTTTTGCATCATTATCAATATTGCTTTTGAGCGCCAACCAGCTAAGAGTTTTTATTGTCATTATCTTGTGTGCCTACGCCCTTGTGATGTCTTTTTTTGGCTATTCGCTAGAAGATAATATTGTTAAGTGGGTGGATTTATCCTTGTTGGGTGAGAATCATATGTATGCTCTGCATGGTAGCGCATTTGATCCCGAGGGAGTGTTATCAAGTATACCGGCAATTGCTAGTATGCTCATTGGTTTTGAAGTGACTAAAATCTTGTATCAGAGTGAGAATGTTAAAGAAGGTATAAAAAAACTGTTATGGATATCCTGTGTGTTCTTAGTTTTAGGTTATTTGTTAGCATTAGAAATACCTATCAATAAGTCGCTTTGGACCAGTAGTTTTGTCTTGATTAGCTCAGGATTTGCTTGTTTGTTTTTGATGTTATTTGTATTGCTATGTGATGTTTTTCGAATAAAGAGCATTACTTACCCGTTTTTAGTTTATGGCTTAAATCCCTTGTTTATTTATGTCATTTCATGGCTCTGGGAGTCATGCTATAAATTAATTGAAATAGAATTGAACAATCATTTGATATTGAAATTGGGTGCTTTTATTCAGTGGAATTTGGTTCAATATATTTCTCCTATTAGTGCATCATTGCTTTATGCAGTATCACACGTGATATTATTTTGGTTTTTATCTTTGTGGCTTTATAAAAAGCACATAGTGATAAAAATTTAGTTAAAGGAAAAAGTTATGAATAAAAACATTCTGTCTGTCATTTTAGTGTTAGTGACTTTCTTTGCAATATCATTTATTACAAATATTATTGGGCCAATTTTTCCTTCGTTGGTAAAAGATTTTGATATTAGCTTAGCGGTTGCTGGTTTTTTGCCGTTTTCATTTTTTGCTGCTTATGGGGTTATGTCTATTCCTTCAGGAATATTAGTTGACAAATTTTCAGAAAAGCCTGTTCTCATTGCCGCTTTTGCCATATCAGCATTCGGCTCATTATTATTTGCACTAATTCCAAGCTTTTTCATGGCAATGGGATCATTGTTTTTGATTGGAACCGGTATGGCAATGTTACAAGTAGCCATTAATCCTTTACTAAGAGTTTCTGGCGGACAAGAAAATTTTGCTTTTTATTCGGTGCTTGCCCAGTTAATTTTTGGTGCGGCGGCGACCCTGAGCCCTCTAGTGTATAGTTTTCTTGTACAAGGAATTCACAAAGAACAAAGTGGTGGTTTTTTTCAGCTATTATCCGATATGGTTCCTAAGGACTTGCCATGGTTATCCATGTATTGGTTGTTTGCACTAGTATCGATTTTAATGCTGGTATTTATTTTACTGATTAAGCTACCAAGAGTTGTCCATAATGAAGAGGAGCAAGTGGGAAGTTGGAATATTTATGCTGAGCTATTCAAAAATAAAATGGTCATCTATTTTTTTATTGCCATTGCTGCCTATGTTGGAACCGAACAAGGGGTTGCTAATGCTATTTCACTTTTCTTAGAAAAATACCATGGCTTAGATCCTCTTAAGGTTGGTGCCGGGGTTGTTAGTGATTTTTGGTTAATGCTGACCTTGGGTTGTTTTTTAGGGCTAGCGCTGCTTAAAGTGATCGATAGTCGTTTGGTGTTAAAAATATTTTCAGTAGGTGCTGTTATTTCTTTAACCGCAGCATTGTTTGGGAGTGTTGATATCGCTTTGATCGCTTTCCCATTAGTTGGTTTTTTTCTATCCGTTATGTGGTCGGTTATTTTCTCTCTTGCGCTAAATTCAATAGCCGATTATCACGGATCGTTTGCAGGCATTTTATGTACTGGTATTGTTGGTGGCGGTTTGGCATCTCCAATTATCGGTTTAATAGCCGATCTGACGGGTGATCTACGAATAGGAATGTTAGTGATCTACTTAACTTTGGGTTATATCTTCACCATTGGATATTGGGCTAAACCATTAGTCAATAATAAAACGATTAGCCTAAAGGGAAAGGACGGTTCTGACGGTGCAAAGGCCGTTGAAAATGAGTAGCTGTTTAAGTCGTTATCGTATCCCCATTGCTTGCTTCTGGTTGCTTTTATTGACGGCATGTCAAGGTGAGGTCAATAGAGAGAACCAAGCTGGTGTAACAAGAATTACCCAAAGCCGGCTGAACTCATTGGCAAATTCGTTACAAGTAAGATATCAATTTTTATCAAATATCGAGACCGATTGTCCTGATTTAGATAATAAAAAAGTGTATTTTTGTTATAGTGCAAAAATTTTGTTATCAGACATTAACGACTTTGTGGGGAGTGGAGAAGGCCATTCATGGAAACTCAATTTTTCCCAAGTTTATCCCATTTACGCGAGCCTTAGTGATGATTTTCAGGTGAAGCATATTAATGGTGATATTCATCAATTGTCTCCAAAACGGTCGTTCAAAGGTTTTCAATCAGGCGTTACCAATGAAGTAAAAATTTGGATTAAAAGTACTTTAATTTCAGAATCAGAGTTAATGCCAAATTATTGGTTGTCCTCGCCAGAATTAGAGCCAGCGGTGGTAAAAAGTACGAGAGTTCAAATAAATAAAGAAACATTTTTGGAAGAGCAGCCATATGTTGTACCTTTTTCCGATACGGTTAAGCAAATCAAATCTGCGCCGGATGATAAAAATCAATACGCTTCCTCTTTTTGGCTTTATCAACAACAGTCAGCACTTGAGAGTTTGGAACAAGCAGATGATCAAACTCTCTACGCGATTCTACCAACACCAAAATCATTAGAAATATCAGATCGATATAAGCGTTTGGATATATCAAATGGGATTAAAGTGTCCCTAAAAGGCATCCAATTAGCTGATGTGTCTGCGGCACTAGATAGACTTGCTTTCTTAGGAGTTGATTTTGAATCAAAAGGGCAAGGAAGTATTATACCTTTAACGATTGAACTTAACGCCAATAAAGGAGAAGAGTGGGTTTCCGGTCATTATCGTTTAAGTGTTAATGAAACCTCAATTATGGTTGAAACCCAAGACAAACAAGGCGCTTTTTACGGTTTGCAATCGTTAGCTAGTTTGCTCTCTCTAGATTCAAATTTATTACCGCTAATTGAAGTCGATGATCAGCCAAAATATTCATATCGTGGACAACATGTTGACGTCGCTAGAAATTTTAAAAGCAAAGCCTTTATTTTGAGTCTGTTAGAACAAATGGCGGCTTACAAACTTAATAAACTACATTTGCACCTTGCCGATGATGAAGGCTGGCGATTAGAAATTCCTAGTCTGCCTGAGTTAACTCAAGTAGCGAGTCAGCGATGTATGGATTTGAATAGTAACCACTGTTTGCAGCCACAACTTGGTGGTGCAGATGCCAATAGCAGGGATGGTTTTTATAGTGTGAGCGACTATCAGGAGATCTTAGCATTTGCCGCTCAACGTTATATACAGGTGATCCCCTCATTTGATATGCCTGGTCATTCCCGCGCCGCGATAAAAGCAATGGAATTTCGCTACCATAAATTCATCAAACTAGGTGATAAGGTTGCAGCCAATCAATATTTATTAACCGATTTTAGCGACACAACAAAATATAGTTCTATTCAGTTTTACAATGACAATACTTTAAATGTTTGCATGCAATCGACCTATGCATTTGTTGATAGAGTGATGGAAGATTTAATAACTATGCATCAGCAGGTGAATGAACCACTAGAGCTGTATCATATTGGTGCGGATGAAACGGCAGGTGCTTGGCTGGATTCACCCGCTTGTAAAGCACATATTGATTTACAAGCGAGTCATGGGAAAATACGTTTGGCGGCTCACTTTATTGAAAAAATTTCGATCGCTATTGCCGCAAAAGGGGTCGCCGTTGGCGCTTGGAATGATGGACTGAAAGACACACAAACCGAAATCATGCCTAAGAATACTTATTCTTATATATGGGGAACGCTGCCGTCGGGTGCGCATCAACAGGTTAGCGAGCAAGCAAGAAGAGGATGGAATATTGTTTTATCAATTCCAGATATGCTCTATTTTGATTTTCCTTATCAAGTTGATCCAAAAGAACCTGGCTACAATTGGGCTTCGCGCCGTGTGACGACCCGTTCGGTTTTTAATTTTATGCCTGATAATTTACCTGTTCATGCGGAATTTCGGGTGGATACACTGGCAAAGGATTTTGTGATTGATGATCGTTTGCAAAAAGATTTAGCAGGAAAAGTTATTCATCAACCATTGCCGAAAAATTTTGAACTGACTGGAATACAGGGACAGCTATGGGGTGAAACGGTGCGAAGTGAAAGCCAGGCTCAATATATGTTGTTCCCACGAATGTTGGCGTTGGCAGAACGAGCGTGGTATCAGCCGGATTGGCAAGTCCCCTATGATTTTTCTGGCCGGAAGTTTGACAAACAGTCTAATGCCTTTACGGCGAAGCTTCGGCGAGAAAGGGATCGTCAATGGGTTCATTTTTCGCGGCTGGTAGGGAGAAAAGAATTACCAAAATTAGAGCGGGCTAATATTTTTTATAGACTTCCAACAGTTGGTGCAATAGTAGAGAATGGTCTGTTAAAAGCAAACATAGCCTTGCCTGGAGTGCCGATGGAGTATCGACAAAATGGTGGTGCATGGATGGCCTACAAAGAGAATATGAAAGTAGAGCAGCCCATAGAACTGCGAGCGAGGGCCGCCAATAAAAGCCGAGTAGGGCGTAGTGTGTGGTCCTATAAGCCAGAATAAATTTAAACCTAGAAAAATCAGTTGAAGCACAAGAAATAGCGCCAGCCCAGAACGCGCCCAGCGAGGCAAAAAATTGACTCGTCACCAGCAAGGTGACACACCATTTTTAGCATCGCTAGGCACACTCTGGTTTAGCACTCTTTCCACGATTTCAATTGATTATTTTAGGTTAAATTATCAAAGTTGTTTTTTTAGTTATTATCATGAGGCCTTCGTTTGATCGATATGCTAAATGAAAAAGACCAAAACTTTATTGTTGTTTGTTTTTAGCTAAGCCAATAGCTATCTACCTAACGCTGTTTTTGTCATTTTTTTTCATAGCATCTCGCGTTGGCATCATAATATATTTGAGGATTATGTCATTTTTATGAAAAACTTTTCTATTGTGGTGCTCGATCTTGGAGGCACCAAGGTGAATGTCGGGCGATATCGAGCA
>Ga0256845_1000325_pt1 | contig 45723 bp, 38 predicted proteins | sample RiftiametaG_FD_189101 | JGI IMG/M metagenome (GOLD analysis project Ga0256845, IMG submission 189101) | Tube worm associated microbial communities from hydrothermal vent at the East Pacific Rise, Pacific Ocean - Riftia | ecosystem: Host-associated > Annelida > Integument > Unclassified ...
ACGGCATTTAGTAAGGGTTAACCCCGATTTAGAAATACACCATTTTGGTTATTGTCCAAAATAGATGTAGTTTTTTATCGCTATACAATAGAAAACTATTTTTGTTTTCTATTGCATAGTTTGGGTTAAAGTTTAACTTTTTGAGAATTAATAAATTTATTTTACATAAAAATATTACTTTTGAAATATTGCAAAAAACAATACTGTTATGATTAATAAACTATTCAAATCAAAAACTTTTTTACCTATAATGCAGTTTATTACTCTTGTTGCATTTATTCTACTCATTTTTGGAGCAGCAAGTATAACAACCAACGATGCCGTATTTGCAAAAACATTACGTAATACAAACTTGGCAAATCTTATTGTGTGGTCGTATTGGTGGCCCCTGATTATTGCAACTGCTATTTTATTCGGCAGGTTTTGGTGCAGCATTTGTCCCATGGAGATGATAACATCGTTTTTCGGTAAAATAGGATTAAAAAGAAAACCCGGCAGAGTACTTAAATCGGGGTGGATAATTACTCTGTTTTATGCTGTAATATTAATTGTGGGTATTCATACTTTTCAGATTCATCGTATCCCGCAACTAATGGCATTGTATATGCTTATTCTTCTTGCAATTGCCGTAATTACAGGATTTATTTGGGAAAAACGCACATTTTGCACTTATGTGTGTCCAATCGGACATCTTTTGGGTTTGTATTCCATGGTGTCATTTAAAAAACTCAGAGTAAAAGACAGCTCTGTTTGTGATAGTTGTAAAACAAAAGACTGTATAAGTACAAAAAACCGTTATAAATTTACGGGACGCTCATGCACATCGGAACTGTTTCCTCCAAAAATTACCGATAATCGTAATTGTATTTTATGCGGGCAGTGTTACAAATCATGTTCAAACGATAATATTGTAATAACAAAAAGAAGATTTGCCGCCGATTTGTTTAAAAATATTAAATTATCGTGGGCTGAAATGGGCTTTTTTATGATTGTGAGTGCATTTGTTGTTTACGAAATATTATCTGAGTGGTCGGTAAGCAAGCATATTATTATGGCATTGCCTCATTTTATAAATCATCTGTTTAATGTTACAGGATTACTTACCGGAACAGTAAAAGCAGTATCGTTGTTTATTTTATTACCTGTTATGTTCTTCTTTGGATTGGCTTTGCTGAAAAAAGTTCTTGCCAAAGAGAATTTTAAAGATGCAGTTATGCAACTTGTATTTGCAATGTTGCCTGTTACGGCAAGTATGCATTTGCTCAAAGCACTGTTAAAAACTACTTCGCGTATTCCGTATTGGAAATATGTATTTGCCGACCCCGAAGGTGTTGAAACAGCTAAAGCTGTTTTGCAAAACCACGATATGCTAAATAATCATGTTTTGACGGCTTATATTACTCCTGTTGTAAATATTCTTGCAATTTTAATTCCCCTTTCGGGATTGGTTCTTGCATTTTTTGTGATAAAAAAAATGAAGCATACAAGTAGATTATCGCAACTTATATCAATTTTTACCGCTCTGTTTTACGCAAGTATTTTTATTATTACTCTTATTTGGTGGCGAATATTGGGATAGAATAAAATTTGAAAGATATACGAATAAAATAGAGATTTATATATTTGTTTTTGATTAAAGTTGAGAATTAAACTAATTTTCAGATCAAAGTTAATGGTTCTATCACTAATTTAGTGGACAATTAAAAGCTAAATATCCAAACCTTCCAGGTTTTAAAAACCTGGAAGGTTTAATAATTGTCTTTGTTATAGTATTTTAATATTTTTATTCATAAAAAAATAAATCCTAAGTATTTTAAGTTATCCATTAAAATAACAGTAGAACCAAGTTAATTAAATTAACATCACGTTTTAACGTGGTGAGATTAGGCAAATAGTTATATATAGTCTGTTTTTAACAAACGTTTAAACTTGCAATATTTTGTATTTTTTTATAGAAATATAGTTAATCCCCTGCTAAATTAGTGGTATAACCATATTATAAATAAAAACTTAACAGTGAATGCCGACAGTAAACATATTGATTTTTTAAAAGAGAAAGTAGCGGCATTGCCTGAAACTCCCGGTGTTTATCAATATATTAATGTCAAAGGAGAAATTATATATGTAGGAAAGGCTAAAAACCTGAAAAAAAGGGTTCAATCGTATTTTACCAAATATCACGACAGTGCAAAAACACGCATTCTTGTAAAAAACATCAAAGATATAAAGCATATTGTGGTTGATACAGAGCAAGATGCTCTGTTGCTTGAAAATAATTTGATAAAGAAATATAAGCCTCGCTATAATGCGATGCTTAAAGATGATAAAACATATCCTTGGATTTGCATAAAAAACGAACCGTTTCCGCGAGTGTTTTCTACTCGTAAGTTTGTACGTGACGGCAGCATATATTTTGGTCCTTACACTTCGGTGCGAACACTACGTGTAATGCTCGATTTTATTAAACAACTCTATCCTTTACGCACTTGCAATTACAATTTGTCGCAAAATGAAATTGCAAAAGGCAAATATAAAGTTTGTCTCGATTATCACATAGGTAACTGTCTTGCTCCTTGTATCGGCAAGCAGAGCGAGACCGATTACCGGCAAAATATTGAGGATATAAAAGCAATACTTAAAGGTAATGTGAGTAAGGTTATAAAGCTGATGAAGAGTAAAATGGACGAACTTAGCAGGCAGTATAAGTTTGAAGAAGCTCAAAAGATTAAAGATAAGTTGGGGCATTTGCAAAATTATCAGGCAAAATCTACCATTGTAAGTCCGTTGGTTCATAATGTCGATGTTTTTGGATTTATTGATGATGAAAACAGTGCGTATGTCAATTATCTGAAGGTTGTAAACGGAGCAATTATTCAGGTTCACACTGTTGAAATGCGAAAACGCACCGATGAAGAAAAAGAGTCGCTTCTGCTTACCGCTATTACCGAAATACGACAGCGGATGCAAAGCACGTCGCATGAGATAATTGTGCCGTTTGAACTTGATTTTCAGATGGAGAATGTGAAATTTGTTATCCCGCAAAGGGGCGATAAAAAACAATTGCTTGAACTTAGTATCCGCAATGCTTTTTATTTTAAACGCGAAAAAATAAAACAACAGATAAACCGTAATCCGCAACAGCGTGTTGACCGCATTATGGAAACCATGCAAAAGGATTTACGACTGAAAGAAAAACCTGTTTATATTGAAGGTTTCGATAACAGTAATATTCAGGGAACTAATCCTGTGGCAAGTTGTGTGGTATTTAAAAACGGAAAACCAAGCAAACGCGATTACCGGCATTTTAATATTAAAACGGTTGAGGGACCTGATGATTTTGCTTCGATGGAAGAGATTATTTACAGGCGATACAGCCGTTTGTTAAATGAAAATAAACCGTTGCCGCAACTTATTGTTATCGACGGCGGAAAAGGGCAGTTGAGTGCCGCTGTAAACAGTTTGCATAAGTTGAATCTTATGGGTAGAATAGCGGTGATAGGTATTGCCAAAAAACTTGAAGAGATATATTTTCCGGGTGATTCCATACCTATTTATCTTGATAAAAACAGCGAGACTCTAAAGATTATTCAACGTATAAGAAATGAATCGCATAGGTTTGGTATTACTTTTCATCGGCTAAAAAGATCGAAAGGTTTTATTAAATCGGAGCTTAAGAATATTCAGGGGATAGGAGAGAAGATGGTTGAAAAGCTGTTTGCTGCTTTTGGGTCGGTTGAAAATATTAAAAATAAATCAGTTGATGAACTTGCAGTTGTTGTGGGAAAATCGAAAGCTAAGCAAGTATTTGATTATTTTAGAGGTAAAAAAGAGTAATGTAAAATATTTAAAAGTCTATTTTTGGAATATAGTCAAGGTTTTGCTTTAAGCAAAACCTTGACTATTTAGATGAAAAAAATCAGGTTATTCTTCAACAATAGTAACCCAATTAAATTTATCTTCAACTTCTCCGTTTTGAATAGCAAGAAGTTTTTCGTATAGTTTTGTTGATACGGGTCCTGCATTACCGTCTTTGCTGAAAATATATTCAGAGCCGTCGCCTTGAATATCATCAATTTTAGCAATTGGCGATATTACTGCAGCTGTTCCGCAAGCTCCGCATTCTTCAAATTCTGCAAGTTCTTCAACAGGCACTTTACGACGCTCAACTTTCAAACCCATATCTTCAGCCAAAGTCATCAAACTTTTGTTGGTTATACTTGGTAAAATAGAGCTTGATTTAGGAGTAATATAAGTATTGTTTTTAATGCCGAAGAAGTTTGCAGGTCCGCATTCGTCAATATATTTTTTCTCTTTGGCATCAAGATACAAAGCGGCAGCATAACCGTTTTTGTGAGCTTTATCGCCCGATACAAGGCTGGCAGCATAATTTCCGCCGACTTTATAAACACCTGTTCCCAAAGGAGCAGCTCTGTCAGAGTCTCTTACAATTTGAATATTTACGGGTTTAAATCCTTGTTTAAAATAAGGTCCTACCGGTGTTCCGAAAATCATAAACAGATATTCGTCTGCCGGTTTTACGCCTACTTCAGCACCTGTTCCTATCAGTAAAGGGCGTAAGTAAAAAGATGCTCCTGTTCCGTAAGGAGGAACATATTCTTTATTAAGATTAATTACTGTTTTGCAAGCATTCCAAAAAATATCGGCAGGAACTTCGGGCATCATAATACCATTTGCCGAGTTTACAAGTCTCTTGTGATTTTCTTCCCATCTGAATACACGAATATTTCCGTCTTTTCCTTTAAATGCTTTTAATCCTTCAAAAGCCTCTTGTCCGTAATGAAGGCTTGTTGCTGCCATGTGAATCGGTATATGCTCCGATGAAGAAACTTCAAGTTCGCCCCATTTGCCGTTTCTATAATAGCATCTGACATTATAGTTGGTTTTAGTATAACCAAACGATAATTTTCCCCATTCTATATCTTTATTCATTTTCTTAGGTTTTAATTGTTTTTCAATAAAAATTTTAAGGCAATAAAAATATACAATAATAATAGTTAAGCCAACAAAATACTAATGTTTAAAAAAACAGAAGTTATTAAAAATAAGATATATATTTCTGAATATAAGAGTTGTTGTAATTTCAATAAAGTTAATGCCAAATGATTTTCAAAATTATTGAAAAAACTTTCTCATATTATGAGATATTAATCAGATAAATATATTTATTATAATTATTATATATAATTAGTTATCATGTATAATTTATTATAAATAATTATAATTTTATCTGAAACTGCCGTATTTGATTATCTTGCTGTTTCTGTTGACAACCATAATAGGTATTCGTTCTTTGTAATCGGGTTTAATAGAAATAAACTTTTTATATTTTTTAACCATCATTACAATAAGGTCGGCATCAATATTTTCGGCAAATTTTAATACTTCATCTTGAAATGCTTTATTTTTCTTAGCTGTTTTTATTCCGTAAATAATATTCTTTTTGTCTAATGTTCTTTTAGTAAAATAAATATTACTTGCCATATCTTTCTTTTTATATTCATCATATAAGAAAGGTTTGATAATATTTATATTACAATTGTAATATTTAGACAGATATACAACCCAGTTTAATGTTTCTTTGTAATTTTTGTCATGGTCAAGCGGAACAACAATTTCTTTATAATAAGCATGAGCAGGCTTTTCTTGAGCAACGATAAAAGGAATATCCAATCCTTTTAATCGCGTAATCATTTTATTGGGTTTAAGGGTGCTTTTTGAGTTAATTGTATAAGTTCCTCCTATTACAATTAAGTTTGCATTTGCATCTTTAACCAACCCGTAAAAGTTTTTAAAAGAAAGTCCGAGTTCAACATGAACAAAAGGATTCATATTGTATTCTTTAAGGATTCTTTCGCCGACAACTTTTAGTTTTTCTTTTTCTTCGGCAATAATTTTTTCTTTTTTTGATTTTCCTGCAAATAATCCGGGACTTTCCAAGAATCGAGAAAGCATGATATGATTATTAACTTCTTTGGCAAGTTGAATGGCATGCATCAATGCTACTTCGCTTGATTCAGTGTAGTCCCATGGGACGATTATCACATCTTTTCTTTTCTTTGACATAACTGATTTGGCATTAATTATTGTTCCTATTTTACAAAGTTAATTATTTTCTTCAACTAATCTCCTAATTGATTCCAATTGATTGTTTTTATTTACATCACGCAAGCGTTTTGCAGTTTCTGTAAAGTATTGATGACCTTCAATAAATTTTATTTGTATTTCGTTCCATTTGTTGATGTCATCTTCTATTATATTGTGTTCTTTAAGTTCTCTAAATAGTGTTTCCGATACAGGAATAAAATCCACTCTTCCTAAATAATCAAGGTCTGCATCACAAATAACTTGCTCAAGCAAGGTGTTTGGTTTAGGCGGTAATTTTGTAATTAAAATCAATTTACAAATTTTTTCGATTTGTTCTTCCGAATAATCAAATTTAGGTAATATTTCTTTTGCTATTTCCGCACCTGCTTCTTCATGGTTTTTATAAGTTCTTATAAATCCTGTGTCATGAAATAAAGCTGCTGTTTTCAACAAAAGCATCTCTTCATCTGATATACCTTCTTGACGGCCTATTAACTCTACCTGAACGGTAACATCTATTGTATGCTTTAAATTATGATAGTATAATTTATCGGGTAAATTATTTTCTAATAAATTAAGGACATGTTCTTCAAGATCATCAAATCTTACAAGTCCTAATCTTACAGTAAAAATTTTGTTGGGCTTTAATCCTGTTCCGTCAATTGACAAAGCAGGTCTAAACCCTTCAATAAAATACATATCAATCTCTCCTTTATATTTAACCGGCATTTTTCCGCGATATTGGCAAATAAAATAATCTTTTACCAATTCATAGGTCATGCCTGTGATATTTACTTTACCAATTTCTCCCGAAGCCTCCATTCTGCTTGCTATGTTAACAGTATCGCCCCACACTTCGAGCTTTTTTTTGTTTTTTGTTGAGTTGCTAAAAACAGGACCCGTATGAATACCTATGCGTAAGTCCCATATCTTTTGTTTTTTGGCTATATATTGTGCTTTAATCGAATTTAAATATTGTTGCATCTCAAAAGCAGCCAAAACTACTTCAATAGGATTTGTTCTGTTTTTTTCGGGGATACCCCCTGCACACATATACGAATCTCCTATTGTTTTTAATTTTTCAATATGTAATTCTTTTACAACTTCATCAAATTTAAAAAAGAACTTATCAATATCATCTATTAATCTGTTTGCATTTTCTTGCTCGGCAACTTTTGTAAATCCCAATATATTTGAGAAAAGAACTGTCACCATTTTATAACGTTTTGTTTTATCTTTTATTGACTCTTTTAACTTTTTAAATTCTTCTTTTGGTAAATAATTAGTTAAAAGTTCTTCATATTTTGCTTTTTGTTCCGAAAGTTCTTTTGTTCGGTTGTTAATTTCTTGTTCTAATAAATATTTTTCTTTTGATACTTGATAATCGATCCAAAAATATATAAGTGAAATAAAACAGACAATTATAAAACCAATAGTCCATAATAAACTGTCATTTATTGTTATTGTTGTAATTACATTTGCTTGTTGCTCTGTGCTATTTAATTTCGCACAAGCCGGTAATATGCTGAATATAAACAAGATAGTAAAAATAAAATTTATACTAAATAGCCTGTTGGATATTATTGCTACCTTATTCATACTCAAATAATTTTGACTGAATATAATAGGTTTCTTTAAGAAATCAAAATAATTTAAAAAGATGCATAAAAAAGATTTACTTTTTTTGATAAATTATATAAAACTCGGCATGAATTAGATTGTGCATAAGACCAGTATATATAACTTGTTCGAAAGAAAAAGCATGTGTTTACATAGATTTTCAATAATTTTTTTATACTTTTATTAAAATAGTATGTTTCAAATTATCATGCTACTTCTAATTTCAACCAAACAACTACATAATTATGATTTTTAATTGGAAATTAAAAACAATTTTGGTGGCAGAAGATGAAGATGCAAATTTCTTATTTTTAGAAAAAATATTATCATCCACCAATGTTAAAATTATTAGAGCTGAAAATGGCAACGAAGCTGTTGATATTATCAATAACAGTGATATAGACCTTGTTTTGATGGATATTGTTATGCCCGAAGTTGATGGTTTTGAAGCTGCTGATATTATAAAAAAGAAACATCCTGATATTCCTATTATAGCTCAAACATTTTATGAAAGTGATATTGATAAAGAAAAAGTTGAGAATTCAAAATTTGACAGTTTTATCAGAAAACCGATAAATATTAATAAATTGTTAATAGTTATTGATAAATATCTTGGCGAGAAGAAATAAATTTAATGTAATATTTAATAACAAAGGCATCCATTATAGGATGCCTTTGTTGTATTCGCAGCTAATAAGTAGTTGCAAAGTTTTATAGCAATAATAATGTTTGTTTTAATAATAATGCAAAATTACAAATAGGTTGTGTTTTGTTCTTTTTTAAAAGAAATGTTTTTCTGCAATTTTTACGGTAAAATACTATATTTTTGTTAAAAAATTATTGATACTAAAAATATGAAAAAACTTCTTGCTTATCCTTTAACATTAATCTACTATTTTATTTTTGGTGCTTTGTTGGGTATATTTCATATAACTCAGGTAATAGCTTACAATTTGTTTGGATATTCGGCTCATAAAAAAACTGTTGATGCACTTAATTATCTTTTGGTAAAAAATCTTTACACATTGTTCTGCCGACCATCGTTTCACGGAGTTGATAATTTACCCGAAAACACTCCGTTGATTATAGTTTCAAATCATCAAAGTATGTTTGACATATCACCGGTAGTATGGGGATTTCACAAACATCATGTGAAATTTATTTCAAAAAAAGAACTCGGCAAAGGTATTCCAAGTATATCATACAATTTAAAAAAAGGCGGCTCTGCTCTTATCGATCGTAAAAGCGGTTCGCAGGCTATAAAAGAGATTTTGAAACTCGGTAGAAATATGGAGCAAAAAAAGTGGTCGGCTTGTATCTTTCCCGAAGGAACAAGGAGCAAAAACGGCAAATTGAAAAAATTTCAACTCGCGGGGTTTAAAACTTTGCTTAAAGCATCGCCGTTGGCTTTAATTGTGCCGTTTGTTATCAACGGTAATTATAGATTGCTTAAATGGGGTAGTTTTCCTCTGAATATAGGATTGCGATTAAAATATACAGCACTGCAATCAATTGATAGAAAAGATTTTAATTCGGAAGGAGAGCTTCTTGAATATGTAAAAAAACAGATTGAGGAAAATTTGGAATAAGAATTAATTAGCAGAAAGTTTATAAAGTTGAATGTTTGTAAAGTTAAAAATAGATGTTATAGCAGTCTAGCATCTGGTTTCTAACAGTCTATAAAAATAAATAACGATGAAATTCAGTGATTTTAAAATAAATACTCCGTTGCGTAATGCCATTGATGATATGGGTATAGAAACTCCTACATTAATACAAGAACGAGCTTTTTCGGTAATTATGTCAGGAAAAGATATGGTGGGAATTGCACAAACGGGAACGGGAAAAACTATTGCTTATCTGTTGCCGGCATTGCAACAATGGAGTTTTTCAAAAAATAAAACCCCTCAGATATTAGTAATAGTGCCTACTCGCGAACTCGTTATGCAAGTGGTTGAAGAAGTAAAAAAACTTACCGCATACATGAATATTATTACCGTAGGAATTTACGGAGGAGCAAATATTAAAACACAAAGCAAAACCGTTTATCAAGGTGTTGATGTGCTTGTTGCCACTCCCGGACGACTTTACGATATTATGATGCTGGGAGTATTAAGATTTAAACAACTGAAAAAACTTATTATTGATGAAATAGATGAGATGATGAACCTCGGGTTTCGTCATCAGTTGGTTAATATTATTGATGCATTGCCTCAAAAAAGACAAAACCTGATGTTTTCGGCTACTCTTACAAAAGAAGTCGAAAATTTTATTAACGACTATTTTTATAATCCGCAAAAAATTGAAGCAGCACCTTCGGGAACACCGCTGAAAGATATTATTCAGTCGGCATACAGTGTGCCCAACTACTATACAAAAGTTAATTTATTAAAGCATCTGCTCAATACAGACGATACATTTAACAAAGTGCTTGTGTTTGTAGTTTCGAAAAAAATGGCAGATAAACTTTTTGAAGATATAAATGGCGATTATCCCGAAAAAATTGGGGTAATACATTCAAACAAGGCACAAAACAATCGTTTTAATACGGTTAAGAAATTCCACAACGGAACTTATCGCGTAGTTATTGCAACCGATATTGTTGCTCGCGGAATAGATATTTCCGAGGTATCGCATGTAATAAATTTCGATATCCCGGAGGTTCCTGAGAATTACATACACCGTATCGGACGAACAGGTAGAGCAGATAAAAAAGGTAATGCCATATCATTTATTACCGAAAGTGATTTGGGTAAGGTTGCCAATATCGAAGGATTGATGAAGCAAACTATTACCGTAAGCAATTTACCGCAAGAGGTAGAAGTTTCAGAAAAACTTTTACCCGAAGAGATGCCTACCGCTCACCTTAAAGAGATTGAGATGCGAAGACCAAAAAGAGAAGTAGGGGCAGCATTTCACGAAAAGAAAGAGAAAAATAAAAAAACGCGTATTAAAATTACCCGTGCACAACAGATGCGAGAAAAATACGGTAAGCCAAAAACAAAACGTCCTAAAAGAAAAAGGTAAATTAAAAAAACTGACAAATGCAAAACAAATATAAATTTATTCAGTTACGCCAAGATAATGGTATTGTGTGTATAATCCTCAATCGTGCCGAGAAGTTAAATGCCATTTGCTTTGAAATGGTTGAAGAAATTAACGATGCAATTTCAAATATCAATTTTTCTGAAACCAAAGCACTGTTTATTACGGGTAACAACGAAGCATTTAGTGCCGGTGGTGATTTAAAAGAGATGAAACAACTGAGCAGGGAAGAGGCTGAACGCCGAAGCCTGTTTATTCAAGATACTTTCCGCAAAATTCAAAGCCTTGATATTCCGTCGGTTGCCTTTATTAAAGGCTTTTGTTTTGGTGGAGGCTTAGAGCTGGCTTTACATTGCGATATTCGCATTTGCGACACAAACTCGCAATTTGCTTTTCCCGAAGTAAAATACGGAATAATTCCCGGAGCGGGCGGAACGGTTATCTTCCCTGCAATTGCGGGAGAATCGCGTGCATCGTATTATCTGCTTACAGGCGAAGAATTTAACCAAAACAGAGCCACAGAGTTAAATATTGTGCATAAAATTGTTGAACCACAGGATTTTGAAAAAGAGATAGAAAACAGAAAAAACTTTTTTATTAAAACAGATAAAAAAGCATTAAAGGCAATAAAACATCTTAATAAAATAACAGTAAATAATAATATTGATGCTCTTTACCGTGAAGAGGCTCGACTGTTTGCCGAACTTCTTCATAAAAACGGTAAAACCGGAATATCGGATAAGTTTTAAATCTAATTTTTATTTTGCAGTAAAACATATTAAATGAGCAAAATTGAAAATATAAATAAAGATTTTTACAATAAAGTTGCAGGCTTACTGAAAGAAGCTAGAATGTCGGTTGTAAGAACCATTAATAAAACAATGGTTTATACTTACTTTGAGATAGGACGGATAATTGTTGAGGAAGAGCAAAACGGTAAGGTAAGAGCAGAATACGGAAAGGTACTATTAAAAAGTTTGTCGAATAAATTAACAGAAGAGTTTGGTAAGGGATTTTCTGTTACTAATTTAAAGCAAATGCGACAATTTTACCTTGCTTATGAAAAACACAGAGATTTTTTTATAAAATCAGAAAAAGGTCAGACGCTGTCTGACGAATTTAATTTAAGTTGGTCTCATTATTTGATGTTAATGAGAATTGATAGTATTGATGAAAGACGTTTTTATGAAAAAGAGGCTATTGCAAATAATTGGAGTTTAAGAGAACTTAAAAGGCAATTTAATACTGCATTATATGAAAGGTTGGTTCTTAGTCGCGATAAAAAAGGAGTAAAACAGTTAGCTGAAAAAGGACAAATTGTAGAAGCTCCGCAAGATAGCTTGAAAGACCCTTATGTATTGGAATTCTTAGATTTGCAAGAAAATACAAGATATAATGAAACTGATTTGGAACAAGAGTTAATTAATAAATTAGAACACTTCCTGTTAGAATTGGGTAAAGGATTTACTTTTGTCGGAAGACAAGTCCGGTTTACATTTAACGAAAAACATTTTAGAGTAGATTTAGTTTTTTATAACAGAATATTACAATGTTTTGTGTTAATTGATTTGAAAATAGGAGAGATTTTGCATCAAGACTTAGGGCAAATGCAAATGTATGTAAACTATTACGACAGAAAAGTAAAATTATCTCATGAAAATCCAACTATCGGAATAATTCTTTGTAAAACAAAAGATGATGCTCTGGTAAAAATGACTTTACCTGAGAATAATAATCAAATTTTTGCGAGTAAATATTTAACTGTTTTACCAAGTAAAGAGGAATTGAAACGGTTGATTGACAATAAAAATAATGAGTAATAGTTTATTAATCAGAAATATAACAATAAGATATAAAATATTAATACAATAAAAAAATGTTTGAAAATTTTATTTTTAGCGGATTTGGATTTGTAACAGGCAAATATCAAATAACAAACAGTGATATCGACAAAGCAATTGATGACGGTTTTTTTGCCGGTCTCGACAAAAAACGCATAAAACATTCCGACAAATATAAAGCGGTTTTGGAAAAACACCCCGATGTTACACCTTTCGATTATATGGCTGAGCATATGATGGGGTTTCGCAAGCGATTTCATATCGTGCCGTTTCCTCCGCGAAAAACAAGTTTCGACACTGCCGAATCGGCTCTTGATTTGGTTGTAAATGCAGTTCAGCAAGCTCTTGACGATTCGGGAGTTCATTCCGAAGACATTGGTGCTTGGTTTGTGGGAACTGCTACTCCGCACGAAATGGCTCCCGGCATTGCCGAAACTACAAAAAGTTATTTTACAAAAATAGACAATCAATCGGAGGCAATGACTACAACATCGGCTTGTGTGGGATTTAATATAAATATTGAGCGAGCTGTAAACTATCTTAATGTTCATAAAAATATAAATCACGTAGTAGTTGCTCATACCGAGGTTATGAGTAATCTGCTGCTTGAAGAAAAAGACTTTGTTCCGTTTACCACTTTTGGCGATGGAGCGGCGGCTGTTATTCTTAGTCGTGTTACTTCCGATATTAAGGAGGGTATTGTAAATGTTGTAAATTACGAAGACCTGGCAATGGTTGATTTTCTTGGTGCCGACCGCGACGGCAATTTGATAATGGATGCTCGCAGAGTAAAAGCCCGTGCCATTCCAAATATTGCCAATACCACAATCGAACTGATGAAAAAAGAAAATTGGAATCTTGATGATGTTGATTTGTTTATTCCTCACCAAACAGGACATGCTATTGTTCACGGTGCAGCCGAAGTGTTGCAATTTCCTTTGGATAAGGTTTTTCAAACTGTTCAACTTGATTTCGGGAATCTTTCGGGAGCGTCAATTCCTGCATCGTTTGCTTGGTTACACCAAAACGGTAAACTAAACAAAGGAATGAAAATAGTTACTGCCGTAACAGGTCTTGGCGGCGAAACAGGCGGGTTTACGTATATTGTTCCTGAAAAAGTGAAGTTTACACCGAAAAATAACGACCTTAACGGGAAGATTGCTCTTGTTACCGGATGTACAGGAGGTTTGGGCGGAGAAATTTCGCGTCAACTTGCAGCAAAAGGTTGTCGTGTAATTATGCAATACAACTCAAATACTCAAAAAGCCGAACAACTTTTAAATACTCTTGAAAACAAGCATCTTAATCATAAAATTATAAAAGCTGATTTCAGCAAAAAACAGGATATTGAGAATCTTGCCGAAACGGTAAAAAAAGAGACTGCGGAGCTTGACTATTTGGTTCATACCGTTGCAATTACGGGAAGTCTTAATAAAGCATCGGATGTTACCGATGATGAAATGCGAACCGTTGATACCGTAAATTATCGTCATCCTGCTTTGCTTACCGAACTGCTTACCGGAATATTACAAGAAACAGTAATTTTTACAGGCTCAATAGCACAAGATGCACAGTTTAGCGGTTCATCGGCTTATGTGTCGTCAAAACGTGGACTGTTTGGTTTTGCTGCGGGATATGCACAACAGAATTATCCGAAAATAAAGTGTATTTTTTATATTCCCGGTGTTATCAACGGCGGAATGACAGCTGTTCTTAATCAAGCACAAATAAACGCATCAATGTATGCTGTGGGACAAAAGGAGTTAATTCCGCTTAAAGATATTGCAAACCGAATGGTGAGGTCGCTGTATATTCCCAAAGTGCCGAATGTAAGAAGTTTTTATGAAGGTGTTTTGGTTGTTAGAAAAGACGGTTATAGTTTTTATTAAACTGTTTTAGAAGTCTAATAACAGAGTGAAAAGTTGTTAATTTTCAACTATCAGTTTTTTTACTTTTGAATTATTATCATAAGTTAATACATACATATATAAACCCGATGTAAGATTTTCAGTTTTTATATCTATTTTTTCAATATATTTTCCTATACCTAAATTTTTATTGTCAATAATTTTTTTGACAACTCTGCCGTAAGAGTCATATAAATAAAGAGATACTGTAGTTTTTTGTCTTATCTTAAATGAGTAAAAACTTAAATTATTTGTAGGATTAGGATAAGTAATTTCTTCTGCTATCAGGAAATTATTATCATCTTCGTGCCCTATTATTTCAGTATTAACAAGTGCTGTCCAAATACTTAATCCGTTTTCAGTATCACTGTAATTTAAGCGTGTCCATATAGGACGCACAACATTATTATATGCAGTAATATTGTTATAGTCACCAAAAAATACATCATTTCTTGGCAGAAATGGAGATTCACTTATTTTAAAATTTGTAAATGTTTTTCCGCCGTCTTTCGATAATGCCATATAAACATCAGTTAAAAGACTATTATGTTCTCTTTCTCTGCGATCATAGAAAACAAAATACAAGTAACCGTTTGTTTGGTCAATTGTCATCCAAGTTAAAAATTGTTGTGATTTGGTTGTATCATTATTAACTTTTATCGGACTACTCCAAGTGTTTCCTTTATCGGTTGATTTTGCAAGCCAAACATCTGTGTTATCAATTCCGTTTCTTTGATCAGTCCAATTAACATAAATAGTTCCTCTGTATGCAGAATGACTTGTGTCACAACATGTTATAGGTAATCCGTTGCTTCTGTATATACCGGGAATTGCATAATCCCAACCTTCGGGTTGTGTGGCTACTTCAATATCGTGTTCAAGCCACGTTTCTCCTCTGTCATATGAACGGTCGAAGTATATTTTATTGTTAAATGCCCAAGTTACATAAATTTCTCCGTTGGGACCAACAGCAGGAACTGCTCCTTCGGTAGTATTATCAGAGTCAATGCAATCTCCTGAAAGTTCATTTATTCTTACAGCTTCACTCCATGTTTCACCGTTGTCTTTCGATATACTGAAAAGAATATTACTTTTATCGCTTTCCGAGCTACTGCCATATATATCAAATTGAGTCCACGTTGCATACATGTAGTTATTTGAGAAATCTACTGCTATCCAGTGTTTGTCTTGATCTTTTGAACCGTTTAATCCCATATACGAACCATTGTTCCATGTTTTACCGTTATCGGTGCTTTTTTGGCAAACAATTCTGTCTAAAAAATTAGCTTCTTGCGGATCTGACAAATGAAAAAAATAAAAATCACCGTTCCTGTCACTAATAACACAAGGGTCGCCCCATATTCCGTATGTAGAATTTAAAATATTTCTATTCCAAGTTAAACCTCCGTCGTTTGAATAATAATAACTTCTAATATTAGCTCCTGCAACTATATACTGCGGATTAAAATAGTTTAAGCAGATACTCGGTTCTTCGGGACTGTTAATATCACTTATTTTAATATTCTGATGCTGAGCAACGGCATATTGAAAGGATGTTATAAAAAAAATAAAAAAAAGTTGTTTCATAGTTAGTAGTTTTATTTAGAGAATTAAAAATACAAAACTTTTTTTTAAACTTTATAAAATAACCTGTTTTTCAATAAATTATTTATACTCTTCATTAATCTTTATCAAGTCCGAAAATGGCAAGTCCGCCGAGAGAAGTTTCTTTGTATAAATTTGGTAAATCGGCTCCTGTTTGTTTTAATGTTTTGATAACATTGTCGAAAGATATTACATGTCGTCCATCGGACAATATGGCAAACGATGCGTGATTTACCGCTCTTGCTGCTGCAAATGCGTTGCGTTCAATACAAGGCACTTGTACCAATCCGTAAAGCGGGTCGCAGGTTAAACCCAAATGATGCTCAATACCCATTTCGGCTGCATATTCTATTTGGTAAATAGAACCTCCGTGAAGTTGTGTGGCTGCTGCCGATGCCATAGCACAAGCTGTTCCTATTTCTGCTTGACAGCCTGCCTCGGCTCCTGATATTGACGCATTATATTTCACTAAATTACCGATTAATCCCGCAGTAGCAAGAGCATTAAGAATATCTTTTTCGGAAAATTTAGATACTTTTTGTAAATGATACAAAACAGCGGGCAAGGTTCCGCTGGCACCACAAGTGGGTGCAGTTACTATAATTCCGCCTCCTGCATTTTCTTCCGATACAGCCAATGCATAAGAAAACAACATTGTGCGGCGTTTAATTGGCAGTGTAAGGTTTGACGACCGCAATTTATACGATGGAGCTTTGCGAGCAAGATGCAATTGACCGGGTAGTGTTCCCTCTTTTTGAAGTCCGTTTTTTATGCTTTTTTTCATCTGTTTCCACACTGTGGCAAGAAAATTCCAAATATCGTCATCTTCGTATTCTTCTACATATTCCCAAAGATTTTTGCCTTTTTTACTGCACCACTCTAAAATATCATCCATTTTGGTAAGCGGATAAATATTTGCACTGTCTTTTTTTGTTTCATTGTCGATAATTGCACCACCACCAACAGAATAGGCAGTCCATTCGGCTGTTTTTTTATCTTTTTCGTTAAAAGCCTCAAATTTTAATGCATTGGGATGTCGTGGCAGAAAAATTTCAGGCTCCCAAATTACTTCAATGTCTTTATCTTGAAAAGCCTCTTCAACAGCTACTCCCGTTAAGTGACCTTTGCCTGTGGCGGCAAGACTTCCATAAAGGGTAACAATATATTTGTGAGCATCGGGGTGTTTTTGCAAAAACATTTCCGAAGCATTTTTGGGTCCCATTGTATGACTGCTTGAAGGACCTTTACCTATCCTGTAAAGTTCGTGTAACGATTCCATAAAAATACTGTTGAAAAATAGTTAATATTTTACTTTTTGCTGTGTTACTGCTTTACCTTTCCATTTTCCCGTAAGGTAATAAACATAAGCACCTAAAAGACCCGTAGCCCAAGCTATGGGAATTGACCACCAAATACCCGTTTCGCCGTAAGGCTTAGATAAAAACCAAGCCAACGGAACACGAATAAGCCACAGTGACAATACGCTGAGAAACATCGGGATAAGTGTTGCTCCCGCTCCTCGCAAAAAACCATACATCACAAACATTAAAACAAAGAATATGTAGAAAATGTTTACAATGGTAAGGTATTCGGCTCCTATGCGAATTACTTCGGGGTCGCTGTTGAATGCTCGCACTAATGGTACTCTGAATGTGATAATTGACAAAGTGATAACTGCACAAAATGTCGATGCCATTATTGCTGTTGATTTCAAACCTTTTTTTATCCGTTCGTTTTCGCCTGCTCCCAAATTTTGTCCCGTAAAGGTAGCCAATGCTGCACTAAATGCCATAGCGGGCAATACGGCAAAAGAGTCTATTCGTCCTCCTATGCTGTATGCGGCAATAACATCGGTGCCGAATGTATTGACAATTCCCATTAATGCCATCATTCCCAAAGCCACAAATGTTTGCTGTAATCCCGACGGCAATCCGATGCGGACACCTTGTTTAAAGATGGTATAGTTGAATATCATTGTTGCTTTTTTAAAACTTATGATGGCATGTGTTTTGTTAAGATAAATTGCAGCGGTAATAAATGCTCCCGCTTGTGCTATTATGGTTGCCCAAGCTGCTCCTGCTATTCCCCAATGAAACACCATAATAAAAAGTAAGTCGAGCAGAACATTTACAATAGTGGATATAATAAGAAAATAGAGAGGCGTTTTTGAGTCGCCAAGTCCGCGTAATACTGCACTTGTGCCGTTGTAACCAAACATTGCTATTATCCCGCCAAGGTAAATATTAAGATAAACGGTAGCATCGTGCATCAATTCGTCGGGTAGTTGCAACATTCTGAAAATATGTTTACTCAGCGAAATACCTATCACACTCATTACTATTGATACAATGCTCAGTGAAATAAACATTGTGCTTATGGTGAGTTTTACTTTGTCAATTTGTTTTGCTCCGAAATATTGAGAAATAATTGTACCAAATCCTGAACCTATGCCGATGATTAATGCAATAAGTGCAAAAATTATGGGGAATGAAGCCCCTATTGATGCAAGAGCATCTTTACCGAGAACATTTCCTACAATTATTGTATCGACAACCTGATAAAATTGCTGAAACACATTGCCCAAAAGCATTGGCAATGCAAATCGAAATATCAGCCCGCTCTCTTTTCCGATTGTCAGATTCTTCATCTATAATTATTTATTTTTAAAATATATTTAAAACCGGAGTTTAATGTAACGGCAAATCTCTTTTTCAAGCGATTTCAGAGTTTGTCGAAAAACTCAACAACTAGCTATGCAATACGGAGTCTTAGCCCGTCTAAGAATGTAGAGTCAAGGTTTCGCTTTGTTAATTTATTGAATGAAGTATATTAGTTTTTTATAATTTTGCAAATATAGCGAAGCCTTGACTTTTTACATCTTCTTTTTAGCATCTTTCCAAAAAAATTACATTAAACTCTCAATTAAAAGGCACAAAGGTAAAAGTAAAAGTGAAATTCTGACTTTAATAACATTAAAATTTTTTCAGCTTATTTGAAATAAATATTTTGTTTACTCTGTTTTCAAATTCGTTGAGGTTGTTTATTTTTTGTAATTCGGAATAAAATTTATCACCGGTTTCAAATGATTGAGAAAAATACCACCATAACTCTTTCATTCTGTCGAGCAGCCCTCTGTGGTTAAGTGTTTTTTGTTTGTAATGGTCATACAAAGCAAAATAGAGTTGTTTGTATTTTTCCGTTTTTTCACTTTCGTGAAAACATTTACCTCTTATCTCGTTGGTAATAAAAGGATTGACAAAAGCACCGCGACCAATCATATAACCTTTAATGTCAGGGAAGCAGCCGTCTAATTTTTCAACATCATTTTTTGAAACAATATCGCCGTTGTAAATTACCGGAACAGAAAATTTAGAGTAAATTTTTCTAAAAAACTCAATATCGGCTTTGCCTTCGTATTTTTGGGTGGCTGTTCGCGGATGAATAATTACTTCATTAATATTGTATCTGTTTAAAATATCAATAATTGGTATTATTTCATTTTTATCATAAAGACCAAGGCGAATTTTAATTGATAGTTCGGGTTTTAATTCAGGGAGAATGTTTTTTATTAAGTATTCTATTTTATCGGGAAAGGGTAGAAGTCCTGCTCCGCGTGTTTTTTTGGTAACAAACGGGAAAGGACAACCCAAATTAAGATTTACTTTTTTAAATCCTATTTCGTAAAACAGATTGGCATAATGCAAAAAACCTTCGGGTTCGTTGCTTAACAGTTGAGGAACAAGAGTTATGTTTTTGTTTATTTGAGAAAAGTTTTTTTTGAGCCTGCCTTGTTTTATGGGCGATTTGCTGCTTGCAAGAATATAAGGAGTCATCATTTCATCGAACCCGCCAAAAATTTCATGATAGGTATTCATAAAAAAAATGTCAGTCATTGCTTGCATAGGAGCAAGTTGTAAAAAGCGGTTCATACAATTAATTTTTACAAATTAAGGCATAAAAAAAAGGAATGTCAACACACTCCTTTTTTTATGTTATCTAAATCTTGCTTAATTAATTTTTTCATCTAAAGCTTTACCCGGCTTAAATTTAGCAACATTTTTAGCAGCTATTTGAATTTCTTTTCCGGTTTGTGGGTTACGTCCTGTGCGAGCTGCACGTTGGGCAACAGAAAAAGTTCCGAATCCTATTAATTGGATATTTTCCTTTTTACCTAAAGTTTCTTTTGTTGTTTCGATGAATGCTGATAAAGCTTTTTCAGCATCTACTTTTGTTAAACCGGCTTTTTCAGCCATAGCTGCTACTAATTCTTGTTTGTTCATAGTGTTAATTCTTAAGTTAAACTTTAAAATTCTTTAATTACAGCATTAAATATAAGGAAAGATTTGTATTCACGAACAATTATTTTAAAAAAAATCACTTTTTTGTTGAAAAAAAGTGATTTTTTGTTGAAAAAACCGTTTTTAAGCACTAAAAACAGGGGGTAAAGGGGTTTCTAAAGATGCAATTAAAAAAAAATCAGGACTTCAATTTTTTTACTATTTATTTATCATTTGTTCAACTTCAATTTTCAATTTTGGCAAATGATTAATAATTATTCCCCAAATAACATCGTCTGATATTGTATCGTATCCGTGTATTATTCTATTTCTTGTATCAATAATTTTACGTGCATTTGTTAATTGAATGTCATCTTTTTTTTCTAAAATTCTTTTCACTGCTTCTCCAATAATTTCTAAATTTCTTTCTACTGCACGTTTTGTTTTGATGTCTTGCTGATAGAGTTCAAATTGTTTTTTTCCGTCTTCAAAAAAGCTGTTTATCTCCTCTATTGCAGAATAAATATCGTATAACCATACTTTTATTTTATTATCCATAAATCAATCGTTTTGTTTTTTCTATGGACTTTTTAAAAAAAGGATTTTTGATTGCCTTTTCTTCCAACAGATCCACTTTTCTATTGAATATATCTTCTAATGAATATTTAAAATCAAAATAATTATCTGCATAATCTTCTAATTTCACATCTTCAAATAAAACAATTAAGTCTATATCACTTTTGTTTGTAAAATTACCTTTGACAAATGACCCGAAAACATAAAGCTTAGATACTTTGTATTTATGACAAAGTTCTTTCAATTTCTCCATATGTTTATCTATCAATTTCATACTTCAAAGTTAATAATAATCTATCATTTTGCCTACTATGAGAAAATAAATACTATTCTATTGTTATTTTTACTGATAACTCAAAAATATATAAAGATTGATATGATAATAATGTGCTTAACCCCTAACTTTTCATAAAATACGTAATTGGAGATGTAACACACTGACTATAAGTCAATTGTGTTAAAGAGGTGTAAAATATTTACGTAATTATTTATTTTTGTATTGCATTGATTATTAGTTAGGTATAAGGTTTATTACGTAAAAAAAGAAAAGTTAGAGCTTAACAGGACATTATGTGTTTTTATAAAATAAAGTCAAGGTTTCGCTTTGCTAATTTAATCTTTGCAAGTATAGCGAAACCTTGACTTTTAGACAGGTTTTTTTAAAGAATCATTCTTATTAGTTATATATTAAACCATATATCCGCAAAATTTTATTAATTGTAATTGTTGCAAATAATCAGACCTAACATATTTCATTAAAATAAGAGAGATAACTATTTAATTGTCTGATAACCAACAAAAACCTGTCAGGTCTCAGATTTAATTTTAAATATGAATAACTTCATCGTGAGCAGCAGCTGCTGCTTCCATTATTGCTTCGCTCATTGTCGGGTGCGGATGAATTGATTTTATTAAATCTACACCTTTTACATTAAGTTTTTTGGCAACCACAAGTTCTGAAATCATTTCGGTAACATTACCGCCTATCAAGTGAGCACCAAGCAGATTGTCAGTTTTTTTATCGAAAATAAGTTTTACAAAACCGTCTTTCATTCCTGCGGCAGCGGCTTTACCTGATGCTGTAAACGGGAATTTTCCGATTTTTACTTCGTATCCCGCTTCAACAGCTGTTTTTTCGGTCATTCCCGCCGAACCTATTTCGGGTGTTGTATATGTGCATCCCGGAATATTTGTGTAATCAACAGGTGGAGGATTTTCTCCGGCTATTTTCTCAACGCATGTTATTCCTTCGGCTGATGCTACGTGTGCAAGTGCAGGTCCGTGAACAATATCGCCGATAGCATAAACTCCTTCAACATTTGTTCGGTAATATTCATCAACTTTAATTTTGCCTTTTTCAAGTTCTATACCCGATTCGTCAAGACCTATACCTTCAAGATTAGGTGTAATTCCCACAGCTGACAACACAACATCGACTTCATGTTGTTCTTCTCCTTTTTTTGTTTTTATGGTAACCCTGCATTTATCGCCCGAAGTGTCAACACTTTCAACAGATGCTCCTGTCATTACTTTCATTTTTGCTTTTTTAAACGAGCGTCCCAGCTGCTTCGATACATCTTCGTCTTCGTTGGGAACAATATTTGGCATATACTCAACCAAAGTTACTTTTGTGCCTATTGTTGAATAAAACCATGCAAATTCGCTGCCAATAGCTCCTGAACCTACAACTATCATGCTTTCGGGTTGTTTGTCAAGGGTAAGTGCTTTGCGATAACCGATTATTTTTTTTCCGTCTTGCGGAAGATTGGGCAGTTCGCGAGAGCGTGCTCCTGTTGCCAAAATAATATGCTTTGCCGTTACTTCGGTTTTGTTTCCTTCGTTGTCGGTTACTTCAACTGTATTTGCAGCTTTAAGTTTACCAAACCCGTTTATTACTTCTACTTTATTTTTTTTAAATAAAAATTGTATTCCTTTACTCATATTTGCTGCCACTTCGCGACTGCGACTAACCATTTTTTCAAAATCGGGTTTTGCTTCTCCTTCAATGGTTACACCATATTCGGTAGCATGTTTCATATAATCGAAAACTTGTGCACTTTTAAGCAGCGATTTTGTCGGGATACATCCCCAATTAAGACATATTCCGCCAAGTTCGGCTTTTTCCACTACTGCTGTTTTCATTCCCAATTGTGATGCTCTGATAGCTGCCACGTATCCTCCGGGTCCGCTTCCTATTATTATTATATCAAAATTCATTTTTATAAAAATTAAAAAAGTTAAAAAAACTGTTAATTAAAATTACTAAGAACTTATTTGTTTCTGTGTTTTCTTTCTATAAATATTTTTATAAGTTTAGCTGTAAAAAATATTAACGTTAACGTAAATATTATTGATGCACCCGATGGAATACCCAACCAAAACGAGCCGGCCAATCCTGTAAAAGTTCCCGCAAGGCTAATAAAAATTGAGTAAAAAACAATTTGCTTAAAGTTGTTTGAAAACAGATTTGCGGTATTTTGCGGAAGCGTAAGCATACTCATTACAAGTATAATGCCTGCTACTTTAATGTTTATAACTATTCCGAGAGCTATCAGCAAAACAATAATAAAGTTAAATGACTGAACAGGTGCTTTTTGCGATTTGGCAAAATTTTCGTCAAACGCAAAAAACATTATCGGGTGATAAAATATTGTGAAAAACAACACTGTAACTGTGGCAAGAACTGCCATAAAAATCAGTTCGGATGTGCTTACGGTTAAAATACTGCCAAACAAATAACTCATAAGATTTGATGAGTAGCCGGGTGTAAGATAGGTGAATATTATTCCTATTGCCATTCCCAACGACCAAAATATTCCGATGCTTGAATCGTTGCGAATAGCTCCTTTTTTTGAAATCCACTCAATGGCAACTGCCGATAAAAGTGCAAAAACAGTTGCTCCCGCAAAGGGTGCTATACCCAAATAAAAAGCTATTCCTATGCCGCCAAACGATGCGTGAGTAATTCCGCCCGATATAAAAACCATACGTTTTACAACAATGTAAGTGCCTAATATTCCGCAAATTATACTTGATAGCAATGCGGCAATTAAAGCGTGATTTATAAATGTATATTCAAAAATATTCATAATGTTATTATTGATAAAGTAAAATTGTCAATCATCATGTTTTTTAAGAACTTGATGTGGAATATCACCGTGAGCAATAATTTTAATAGGACAATTATAATTTTCAAGTTGCTCTTCAGTAATTTTATTTGATTTATGATAATGCAAATGAAAATTCACACAAGCAATTGTTTTCACATGCTGTGATATTGTTCCCAAATCGTGCGATACCATAAGTATTGCCATTTTATTGTTTAACTCTTTAAGCCATTTAAATAGTTCGTGTTCAAATTTATTGTCAACAAAATTTCCGGGCTCGTCAAGCACAAGCAGCTTAGGATTGTTGATTAAAGCTCTGCACAGTAAAGTTCGTTGCATTTGTCCGCCCGATATTTGCCCTATGGGTTTATTTTTAATATTTTCTATTCCTGCCTGTTTCAGCAGTTCTTGTGCTTTTTGATAATCGGATGAGTTATATTTTTTAAAAATGCCTTTTTTACCTGTTAATCCCGACAGAACAACTTCTTCCACTGATATGGGAAACTCTTTGTCAAACGGTGTAAATTGCGGCAAATAACCTATTTCGGAATGGTTAATGTAAAATTTTATTTCACCTTTCCACGAGTCGATAAGACCAAGAATGGCTTTTATCAGCGTTGTTTTTCCGCCGCCGTTGGGACCTATTACACCGATAAAATCGTTAGGCTCTATTTCAAGATTTATATCTTCAAGAACCTTTTTACCGTTATACCCTACCGAAAGGTTTTTAATTTCTATTAATGAATTGCTCATTGCTTTATTAATTTGTCACATTATCAAATGCTTCGGCAAATTGTGCCATTGTGTTAAACCAGTTGTAGTTAAGCGGATTCAGAACAGTAACTTTTCCGCCTATTTCTTTTGCAATGGTTTCAGCTTGTGTTCCGTTAAACTCTTTTTGAACAAAAACCGTTTTAATATTATTTTGTTTAGCAAAATCAATTATCTTTTTCAGCTTATCGGCGGCAGCCTCTTTGCCGTGTTGCTCAATTGCCACTTGATGTAAATTATACTCTTTTGCCAAATAACTCCATACGGGATGATAAACAATAAAACTTGTTCCCGATAAAGGTTTGAACTTTTTATCTAATTCTGTTTGAACAGAGTCGCATTGTTGTAAAAAAACTTGTAGATTTTGTTGCATTTCCGATTTATGTTCGGGATACTCTTTTGCCAATGTGTTGAATATTATTGTTGCTTGTTTTTTTACCGATGAAGGCAATAGCCAGATATGCGGATTGTAACCTTGATTTTTGTTATCGGAGTTGTGATGATTTTCATCAGAAAGTAATTCTGTTCCTTCGGCTGTATTTATAATTTTCATTTGCGAATTTATTGATGCAAGTTTATCTATCCAAGCATTTTCAAAAGCAATATAACCGATTCTGAAATATATTTTTGATTTTGACAATTGCCGCATTTGTAAAGGTGTCGGTTCGTAAGTTGCCGGACTTTGCCCGGGTGGCACCATTACGTTTACATTTAAAAAATCTCCCGCAATTTTATTTACAAAAAACTTTTGCGGTATAATACTTACCGTAACAGTCGGTTTATTGCTGTTTTTTTGATTGTTGTTTACACAAGCATTACTTAAAAACAATGCTATTATAAATACCGGTAAAAATATTTTTTTTCTCATTTTTAAATGTTTATGGCATTAATTATATTTTCATTGACAGTTGAATTCTTTTTCTATCTAAATCAACCGATAAAACTTTCACTTTTACATGTTGATTGAGAGTTACTACATCGGCGGGATTTGACACATATCTGTCGGCAAGTTGCGAAATATGTACAAGTCCGTCTTGATGAACGCCAATATCAACAAAAGCACCAAAATTTGTAATATTTGTTACTATGCCGGGCAGTATCATCCCTTCGTATAAATCTTCGGGTTTGTTAATTCCTTCGGCAAATTCAAACATTTTTATTTTTGTTCGCGGGTCTCTGCCGGGTTTTTCAAGTTCTTTGATAATATCTTCGAGTGTGGGCAATCCCACTTTATCGGAAACATATTTTTTAATATCTATTTTTTTTCTTAGTTCGGGTTGTTTTATCAAATCAACAATATCGCATTGTAAGTCCTTTGCCATTTTATCTACAATTTTATAGCTTTCGGGATGCACGGCGGTATTGTCAAGCGGGTTTTTAGAATTGTCTATTCGTAAAAATCCGGCACATTGCTCAAAAGCTTTATCGCCCATTCGCGGAACAGTTTTAAGCTCTTTTCTTGAAGTAAAAACTCCGTTTTCGCTTCTGTAATCAACTATGTTTTGTGCAAGTTTAGGACCGAGTCCGCTAACATAACTCAGCAAATGTTTACTTGCCGTGTTTAAATTTACACCTACGGTATTTACACAACTTTCAACTACAAAATCAAGATTTTCTTTAAGTTTTGTTTGGTCAACATCGTGCTGATATTGTCCCACACCAATTGATTTAGGGTCAATTTTTACCAATTCGGCAAGCGGGTCAATCAATCTTCTGCCTATTGATACGGCACCGCGAACGGTAACATCGTATTGCGGAAACTCTTCGCGGGCAACAGTTGATGCCGAATATACCGAAGCTCCGCTTTCGTTTACCATAAAAACTTGAATGTCGGTATGAAACTTCATTTTGCGAATAAAGTCTTCGGTTTCGCGACCGGCAGTGCCGTTGCCTATTGCTACTGCCTCAATTTTGTAGCTGTCAATAAGCGACAAGATTTTTTTTGCAGCTTGTGCTTTGTCGTTTTGCGGCGGATGCGGATAAATGGTTTCGTTGTGAAGCAAATCACCCGTACTACTCAAGCAAACCACTTTGCAACCTGTTCTAAAACCCGGGTCAATGCCTAAAATTCGCTTTTGTCCCAAAGGCGGAGCAAGTAATAGTTGTCGCAAATTACGAGCAAAAACATCAATGGCTTCAATATCGGCTTTCTCTTTATACAATTTTTTAAACTCATTTTCCAACGATGGCTGAATAAGCCGTTTATAGCTGTCTTTTACAGCTATTCTTATCTGTTCTGCCGAGTGAGTAAATCCTTTTGCAAATCGGTCTTCGAGCAACTGCACGGCTTCTTCAAAATCGGGTTCTACCGATATTTTCAAAAAACCTTCGGTTTCACCTCTGCGAATGGCAAGCATACGATGCGACGGGCACTTTCGTAAAAGTTCGGAATAATCAAAATAATCTGAATATTTGTTACCTTCTTCTTCTTTGTTTTTTACTACTGAAGAGTAAATTACCGCTTCACGCGAAAACAGACGACGTATTTTATTTCGTGCACCTTGATTTTCACTTATCCATTCGGCAATAATATCACGAGCACCTTGCAAAGCAGCATCAACATCTTCAACTTTATCATTAACAAATTTTAATGCCCACTGCTCAACATCGCCAGATTCTTGTCGCATTATTTTTGCTGCCAACGGTTCAAGCCCCAGCTCTTTGGCTATTGTTGCTTTGGTTCGTCGTTTGGGTTTATACGGAAGATAAATATCTTCAAGTTCAACACTGTCAAAAGTGTTATTTATTTTGTTTTTAAGTTCATCGGTAAGTTTACCTTGTTCGGCTATGGTTTCAAGAATGGTTTGTTTGCGTTTTTCAAGGTCGTCAAACTTTTTGTTTAAAAGCTCAATCTCGCGTATTACTACTTCATCGAGTCCGCCTGTTCGCTCTTTTCTGTAACGACTGATAAACGGAACGGTAGCTCCTTCGCTAAATAAATTTATTACTGCATCGGCTTGATTATAATTAATGTTTAAATCCGATGCTATTTTGTTTATATATTTGTTCATTTTTTAATTTATTTTTTAAAGAACAAATATACAATTGTAAATAATGAAACAGACAAAACAAAAGTAAATTTTTATATTCTGTCTTAATTTCAAAAAAAATAAGGTTTCGTTGTATTTGCAAAATTACAATAAAACTAAAAACAGTAATATTCAGTAAATTAAGGAAGCGAAACCTTAACTCTGTTTTTGAAAATACTTAACAATAATTTAAGTATAAATTTTATTTAAAAAAATCACACTTAAATTACCTGCTGCTTAATTTTTTCTACTACAAATTTAAGTTCATATTATTTCTGTTATCTTTTCATATAAATCAGGAAAATGATTTTGTCTTAGTCTGAATTTTGTTCCGTGATTATGACCTGTTCTTGCATCAAAATCAACTAAGATATTTCCTTCTTCCAAACATTTCAGAAATCCTTTAAAATTAAACTTCTGCAACATTAAAACTTTGTTGTAATGATAATATTCCTTTTTTGTTTTTTTATCTTTTTTGACATCAGCTTGAACATAAAATGTATTCAATAATTTTGTTCCTGCTTTGTGTCTTAAATCATCAAAACCCCAGTATGGCTGTGGATTTAATTCATTTAATCCTACATTAATTTTTACATTTTCTAACCATTCAGAATGTCTCTCATCTACTTTTTTACTATTAAATGATATTAATATTTTTTCATTTTTCCTATCAATAATAACGGTAAATCCTCTGTCACTATATGACCGACCATGAATTGTTTGACGAAAACTCATCTCTGTTTCAGGATATTTTATTCCTGCATTTTGATGCTCCCATCCATATTTAGGGAGTAGTACAGATGGAACAAATTTAATAGCCCTTGGAGAAGGTTCACTATGAAATAAAGTTGTTAAAGATAATGTGTTTTTCTTTTGAGCTTTTAATTCCCACTCTGCTGCGTTAGGTATCGGCAAATTATTTTCTTCAATTCCTAATAAATCTTCTAATGTATTTCCAATTCCTCCGTGATTTCCAAATCTTCTATTTTCTATCCAACCTAAATCTGCAATTTCTTTAAATTTTGCAATTAATTTTTCTTTTATGTAAATATTCATTTTAAAACAACCTTAATTGTGCTTTCATTTGTTTAACTTCTGATTCAATTTTATTTTTTTCTATGCGGTTTTCTGCCATTTTACAATATTCCGGTGAAATATCTATACCTATAAAATTTCTATCATTTCCCATTGCTGTTATTGCAGTTGTCCCTGACCCCATAAATGGATCAAGAATCAATTTTGCAGTTGTTGAAGTTATTATCCTATCAATTAATGCAACAGGAAAAGGTGCAGGATGTCCGTTTTTCATTTCTTGTTTAAATTCCCAAACATCTCCATAAGCATTAGCTTTTGATGCTAATCTGAATTTGGGCTTAGCAATTAAATAAATGACCTCATATGTTGGTAGAAAATAACCGGGATTAAAATTTATACCTCCTTTTCTTTTCCATATTATAATCTGTCTAACAGGAAAACCCGATACAATATCAGCTCTATCTTGTAATAAACCTCCTTGAACTCTCCACTTATGATTATAAAAAATTGCCCCATCTTCTTTTATCAGTCTAAACATTTCTGTCAAACAATCTCTTTGCCATTTAGCATACTCCTCGTGTGGCATATTATCATCATAATTGGCATATCCATTTACAAGTGCCGCATTTTTCCATTTTCCCCCTCTTCCATCTTTCATTCCATTTCCTGTTGAATTTTTTAAATTATACGGAGGTGATGTAACAATTAAATCAATAGAATTATCGGGCATTTCTTTCATTACATCAACTGCATTCCCGCAAATAATTTTATTTATATATTTTTCTATTTTCATACTACAAAAATATCTACTTCTATTTAATCAGACAAAATTGCTTTTTTATTATTATTTCTAATTGACAACAACTTTTCTACACTATCCCATAAGTTCAGGTTGAATATTTTTCAAATATTTATTTTATACAAAGATACAAAAATTTATAATCCTAATTTAACCCTATGTTTTCTATATATTTGCTGTAATTAAACGCTTCTGTATTACAAAATCATTGCAAACGATTGCTCTGTTTTTTAAGTATTTACAATTGTTTTTGTCGTCAAAAACAAACTGTTTTTTTATATTTGCAATCGAATATTAAAAAGATGAAACTCAAAAATTAACAATAAAATATATTTAATCATGGTGAATATTAGTGATTACAACTTTAAAGGGAAAAAAGCAATTGTTCGTGTTGATTTTAATGTTCCGTTAAACGAAAATTTTGAAGTAACAGACAATACCCGCATTCGTGGTGCTTTGTCAACAATCAAAAAAATTATTGAAGACGGCGGTTCTGCAGTTTTAATGTCGCATTTGGGAAGACCTAAAAACGGACCCGAAGATAAATTTTCATTAAAACACGTTGTGCCTGAATTATCAAAACTTGTTGGCGTTGATGTGAAATTTGTTGACGATTGTATTGGCGATAAAGTTTTACAAGCTAAAAAAGATTTACAGCCGGGTGAAATTCTTGTTCTTGAAAATCTTCGTTTTTACAAAGCCGAAAACAAAGATAAAGATGCAATGCCCGAATTTGCAAAACAACTTGCCGAAGGGTGCGATGTATATGTAAATGATGCTTTTGGAACAGCACACCGTCGCCATGCTTCTACTGCTGTTGTTGCTGAATATTTTAATGCAGATAATAAAATGTTCGGGTTTCTTATTAATAGTGAACTTAAAGCTATGGATAAGGTTATTAAAGAGGCAGAAAAACCGTTTACCGCAATTATGGGCGGAGCAAAAGTATCGGATAAAATTCAAATTATTGAAAACTTGCTCGACCGTGCCGACAACTTAATAATCGGCGGCGGAATGACATACACTTTTATTAAAGCCAAAGGCGGAAAAATAGGAAATTCGCTTTGCGAAGATGATAAACTTGATATGGCTCTTGATATTTTAAAGAAAGCCGAAGAAAAAGGAGTTAAGGTTTATATTCCTATCGATGCGGTAAATGCCGATAAGTTTGACGCTGATGCAAATACTATGATATCGAAAACTGATGAAACACCCGACGGATGGATGGGACTTGATATTGCCGATGAAACAATTGCAACTTTTACCGAAGTTATAAAAAATTCAAAAACAGTATTATGGAACGGACCTATGGGAGTTTTTGAAATGGATAAATTCTCAAAAGGAACATCAGCAATAGCAAAAGCATTAGCCGATGCTACGGCAAATGGTGCATTTACTCTTGTTGGCGGAGGCGATTCTGTGGCAGCCATTAACAAAAACAAGCTCGCCGATAAAGTAAGTTATGTTTCAACAGGCGGTGGTGCTATGCTTGAATATATGGAAGGAAAAGTTCTTCCGGGTATTGCTGCTATCAGAGGTGAATAATCTTACTTCATTTAGAAAATTTATTTCTAAAGAGATAAATATTAAACCTAACAGGTTTTTATTTACGGATAATAGAATGATAATATATATCTGTAAGTCAATCAAATATAAAATAAACCTGTTAGGTTTTCTTATTAAATATACTCATATAATTATTTGTTTATAAAAAGAGGCTGTAGAGTCAAGGTTTCGCTTTGTTAAATTACTAAATGTTAATATTCTATTTTTTTGTAATTTTGCAAATATAGCGAAACCTTGACTTTTTAAATTCCTCCATTTTTACAAAATGAAAAAAAATATCCACACTATATTAAAACGCAAGATTATTACTACCGAAGATGGTTCGCATACTCTGTTTATACCTGAGTTAAACGAAAATTATCATTCTATTCACGGAGCAGAGCAAGAATCGAAACACGTTTTTATTGAGGCAGGATTAAAATTATTTGCAAAAGCAAAAAAAATAAATGTCCTTGAGATAGGATTCGGTACAGGACTTAATGCTCTACTGACATTTTGCGAAAGCAAAAAAAACAATATCGAAATATTTTACACTTCTATAGAAAAATATCCGCTTACCGGCGAAGAGATAACCAAACTGAATTATGGTGCAAAAAACGAAAAGAGAAAAGAAATTTTCACTTTACTTCACAAAGTAGAGTGGGAAAGTTTTGTAAAAATATCCAATAACTTCAATTTAAAAAAGATAAAAACAGACCTTAAAGATTTTATAATAAACAATAAGTTTGATTTAATATATTTTGATGCTTTTGCTCCTGATATTCAATCTGATTTGTGGAGTGTAACCATTTTTGAAAAAATGTATAGTTGCCTTAACAGTGGAGGTTGTTTAACCACATATTCGGCAAAAGGACAAGTTCGCAGAAATATGCAAGAAGCAGGATTTACTGTTGAAAGATTACCGGGACCTCCGGGAAAACGCGAAATGCTTAGAGCACTGAAAAAATAAAAGTGATAATTACCGGAACCAAAACCGTTAAAACAATACCGCTGAAAACAGCAATAAGTCCGTATTCTTTGCCCGAACTGCTGATAATTATGGGCAAAGTGGAGTCCATAGCTGTTGCTCCGCCCGATACTACGGGAGCCAAGCGTCCGAAAACAATTACCAACAACGGCGAAAAAAGTAATGTGAAAAGTTCGCGTATAATGTTTGATATTAATGCAATGGTGCCAAGTGTTTCGCCATGCATTTCTCCTATTAAAATACTAGATAAACTGTAATAACCGAATCCTGCACCTACAGCCATTGCCTCTTTTACGCTAAGTGAAGAAACAAAAAGCGAATATAGTGCCGTTGCTCCTAACGAACCTATTATTACCGACAAGGGAACAAGCATAACTTTCCAATTTGTTTTTTTTAGCACAGATATTGCTTCATCGTCGCCGCCTATTGATATGCCCACAACAAACATAAGCACATATAAAGCATATGAACTGAGTTTATCATTTAAAAGATAATCGGGTAAAAATTCGAAACGTGCCAAAACAAGTCCTAAAACAAATGTTGAAACTATTATAACGCTATCTCTCATTTGATTATAATTTAATTATCAATTGTTAGCAAAATTTCACTTTCCTCAAAAATTGTATTTTTAAATAACAAATATTAAAAAAATTAGGTTCTACCACTAATTTAGTGGACAATTAAAAGATAAATATCCAAACCTTCCAGGTTTTTAAAACCTGGAAGGTTTAATAATTATCTTTGTTATAGTATTTTAATATTTTTATTCATTAAAAAAATAAATCCTAAGTATTTTAAGTTATCCATTAAAATAACAGTAGAACCAAAAATTAAAATAGAAAAATTCTTTTGTAAATATTATTTAGAAAAAAGTTTAACAAAGCTATAATAATAAATAAAAATATAAATCAATAATTATATTTTTGCACAACAATTAATTTTACAAACAGATAAAATGGCAACAAGAGATAAAATAGGAGTATTAGATTTACAAGGTGGAGTATTAGAGCATGTATATCATTTGCAAGCATTGGGTATTGAGCCTGTAAGAGTTAAATATGCGGAGCAGTTAAACAATTTAGCGGGGCTTATTTTACCGGGAGGTGAAAGTTCTGCGTTAATCAGGTTGTTGAATATTTTTGAGATGACTCAAAAAATAAAAGATGCTTTTGCCGACGGTATGAAAATGTGGGGAACTTGTGCAGGAGCTATTTTATTGTCGAAAGAGGTTGAAGGCGAACAACCTAAACTGGGTCTGATGGATATTACCATTGCCCGCAATGCTTTCGGTTTTCAGATAGACAGCTTTAAAACCAAAGTTAAAGTTCCGAAAGTAGCCGAAGGCGAAATTGAGCTTACCTTTATTCGTGCTCCCAAAATAAAAACAGTGGGTGAAAATGTTGAAGTATTACTCACCATTGACGATTACATTGCAGCAGCCGAAGACAATAATTGTCTTGCTACTATCTTTCATCCCGAGTTAACACCATCGTTGGCTTTTCATAGATATTTTATAGAGAAATGCGGATTAAAAGCAAAAGCCGATGTTCATGAACGTCCCGACCGTAATAGTTGGATGAAATTCGCAAGGATAACAAATCCTGTAAAGAAAATAAAGTAATAAGGATTCTACTGTTATTTTAATGGATAACTTAAAATACTTAGGATTTATTTTTTTAATGAATAAAAACATTAAAATACTATAACAAAGCTAATTATTAAACCTTCCAGGTTTTTAAAACCTGGAAGGTTTGGATATTTAGCTTTTAATTGTCCACTAAATTAGTGGTAGAACCGTAATAAGATTAGACTTAATAGGTTTTTTCAAACTAAATTATAAAGATTTTTTATTTGAAAATCAGAATTACACAAAGCAATCTGTTAGGTCTTTTATGTAAATACATCTCTTATTTTTTTATAAATACCGGCATATTTTGTCACACCTTTTTCGAGAGAGAAATATTTAATTGCGGCTTGTCTGATTTGTTCGGGAGAAGTATTTAGTTTATCCATTTTTTCAATGGCGGTTAAATACTCTTTTTCGGTAAATTTGTTTATCAATACGCCTGCATTTGTGTTATTTATAATAGTGTCCACATCGCCGACATTGCTATTGCAAATTAAGGGAATTCCCATACCCATTATTTCAGCCATTTTAGTTGGTGACGATGCTTTTTTTGAAAATACAGGCTTAATAAAAAATATTGAAACGGAGCTTAAAGCAATATAGGCAGGCACATCTTCTCTGTTTGATTTTTTGATGATTATTTTTGATATATCAATGCTTTTTTTTGTTGCTTTTTCAAAAATATATTTTGAAGATTCTGCTGTGATAAAAAGAAATTTTGCATTTGGTTTTTGAGTTAATAAAACTTTAAAAAAATCAAGCATCTCATCAAGCATATACCATGTTCCTATTGACCCCAGATATGAAAGAATAAAATCAGAATCGGATATTTTCAACTCCTTTTTCAGTTCTTTTGTTTTTTGTTTCTGCTCCTCCTCAGAATAATCAAAATGATTAAAATCGGCACAACAAGGAATAACTTCTACCGGAAAATCAGTAGTTTTTAAATAATTCCACGATTGCATTGTTTTTTTACCGTTTTCGGTAAGACTAACCACATAATCTGCCGACGACAGAAATTGTTTCTCCTTGTTTTTAAAATATTTATAAACAAAGTTAAAAACAGGATTTTTTAAGTTCCATATATTTCCTTCTACACGTTCGTCAGCCCAAAAGCCACGCATATCAAACAGAAATTTTACTCCGTATTTTTGTTTTAAATGCAATCCTGCAAAAGCAGCTATATAACTACGACAATGAACAATTGAGAAATGCTGTTTTTTATATAGATTTTTACTCTCTTTTATCATTGTGCGAATATCTTTTATAGTAGATAATACTGGTGGCGAAGGTGTGTATTTAAGAGGATGCCAGTTAATATTGTTTTTTTTTAATAAGTTTTGAATCACATTTTCACGATTTTGAAAATTATCATTTTTTTCAAAACTCATTATTGTAATATTAAATCCTTGTTTTGACAATCCTGCCAAATAAGGAATAACTTGTGATTGACCGAGATTATCGGTCATCCCGTCGTATGATATATAGAGGATATTCATTATAATATTAAAACTAATTTTAGTTTCAAATTTACAATATTATTTTTAATTGTTTGATAGTAGTGGTTTATTAAAGCCCAAACTGTTACTAAATACAGATAGTTTGCTGTTATATAGTTTTTATTGTATGGATTTGAGTCAAAAAAGAGAGAGGTAAAAGCTAAAAAATTATTATTCTTTTGGTGATTTTTGCAGGGTATTTTTAGCGGCATCTTGTTCGGCTTCTTTTTTAGAAGTTCCATAACCTTTGCCTATAATTTTATTGTTTAATTTAATAAAACTTACAAATTCAGGAATTCTTGGCGATGATGATGATTCTTGAACAGTTTCAAAAACAATTTCTTTTTTATCTTTTTGAGCCCACTCAATCAATTTGCTTTTGTAATTGGTTTCGGTATTAAGCACTTCGGTCATGTTGATGTGTTTTTTAAGTAATTGTTTAAAAACAAATTTTTTTACCGATTTGTAACCATGGTCGAGATATATTGCTCCGATAAGAGCTTCAAAAGCATCACCGAGAATATGTTTATTCGAATTATAATTGTAAGCATGAGAAACAATAAATCTATCGAGACCTAATTGTAAAGCCAATTGACCAAGAAAATCGCCGTTAACAATTTTCGAGCGTGTTTGAGTTAAAAAACCTTCCTTTTTGTCGGGAAATTTTGTATAAAGATATTCGGCAACAACAGCATCAAGGATTGCATCTCCAAGAAACTCAAGACGTTCATTATTAATTACAAGACCACTTTGTAATCGTAACGAAGCCGATTTATGAATAAAGGCCAATTTATAAAGTTCTTCATTTCGAGGGAACAGACCAGTAATCTTCCGAATGTTATCGTAAAAAGATTTATCGGTGCTTAATATTCGTCTGAAATAAAATGAAATGAGACCTTTTAACAAAACAGTTAATCTATTTTTTTAAAGACTACTGAAGCGTTATGACCACCAAATCCAAAAGTATTACTTAAAACAGCATTAACTTCTTTTTCTTGAGCTTTATGCAATGTTAAGTTAAGTTTAGAATCAATATTAGGGTCAGCTTCTCTATGATTAATTGTAGGAGGCACAATATTGTGTTGTAGTGTCATAATTGCGGCTATTGATTCAATAGCTCCTGCAGCTCCCAGTAAATGACCTGTCATTGATTTGGTAGAGCTTACGTTTAATTTATAAGCATGCTCACCAAATACTTTTACAATAGCTAATGTTTCAGGAATATCACCAACAGGGGTTGCTGTTCCGTGAACATTAACATAGTCGATATCTTCAGGCTTAAGACCTGCATCTTCAATTGCAAGGTTCATACATTTTGCAGCTCCAAGACCTTCGGGATGAGTTGCCGTTAAATGATAAGCATCGGCAGACATTCCACCGCCTACTATTTCGGCATATATTTTTGCTCCTCGAGCTTTTGCATGTTCATACTCTTCAAGTATTAAACCGGCACCGCCTTCACCCATAACAAAACCGTCGCGAGTGTTACAAAACGGACGAGAAGCTGTTTCGTATTCTTCGTTGTTTGTTGATAATGCTTGCATTGAGTTAAATCCTCCAATTCCGGCTTGACTGATTGAAGCCTCAGAACCACCTGTTACAATTATATCGGCTTTTCCCAGTCTGATATAATTTAATGCATCAATAATAGCATTGGTAGATGATGCACAAGCTGATACTGTTCCGAAGTTAGGTCCGTGAAATCCGTATTTAATAGATATTTGACCCGCAGCAATGTCCGAGATCATTTTAGGAATAAAGAAAGGCGAAAATCGAGGTGTTCCGTCTCCTCTTCCAAAACTGATACATTCATCTTGAAAAGTCATTAATCCGCCAATACCTGAAGCCCAAATAACACCAACTCTGTCTTTATCGATATTACTGTTGTTTTCAATACCGGCATCGTTAACAGCTTCTGTTGCTGCTATTAATGCAAACTGGGCATATAAATCAAGTTTGCGTGATTCTTTTCTGTCAAAATACTCTTTAGTATCGTAGTTTTTAACTTCGCAAGCAAACTGAGTTTTAAATTTAGACGCATCAAAACGGGTGATTTTTTGGGATCCGCTTACGCCATTTTTCATATTCTCCCATGTTTCAGAAAGATTTTTTCCCAATGGGTTAATTGTTCCAATTCCTGTAACAACAACTCTTTTTAATTCCATAGTGATAATGTCTAAATTTAAAACTTCAATTTTTTTAGTTAATTTACTTAACGTTTTCTTCAATATGTGCAACTGCTTCTCCTACTGTAGCAATTTTTTCTGCTTGGTCGTCAGGAATAGCAATGTTGAATTCTTTTTCGAATTCCATAATTAATTCAACTGTGTCAAGTGAATCAGCTCCTAAATCATTAGTAAAGCTTGCTTCGTTTGTAACTTCGTTTTCATCAACACCTAATTTGTCAACAATAATTGCTTTAACTCTTGATGCAACGTCAGACATAATTCAAATTTTTTAGTTAACAATAAATTTTAAGGCTTAATATAAGCCAATCAATAAGAGTCTTTACTCTTAGAGGTCTCGAGCGGATTCGAACCGCTGTACAAGGTTTTGCAGACCTCTGCCTAGCCACTCGGCCACGAGACCAAAAATTGCGGTGCAAATTTATAAAATAATTTCTAATACTTTCAAATTAAATTTGTTTTTTTATTTAACTCGCTATAAATCAGAATTATTTTTTGTTAAAGTAACACTTACACTTTTGATTTTACCCCCTAATGGAGGATTTATTTTTGATACTTTTACCGTAGCAATTTTTATGCCACTCATTTTATTAAATAAACTTTCGAGTATTCTGTTTGCAATATTTTCCAATAGATGAGATTTTTTTTCCATCTCATTTTTTATTACATCATATGCTATTTGATAATTAACTGCATCGTTAATATTATCGGTTGTTTTTGCTTTGCTGCAGTCTGCTTCAATACGCAAATTGACCAAAAATTTATTACCTACTATTTGTTCTTCGGTAAAGCATCCGTGATAGGCATAAAATTCCATGCCTTCTATTTCGATAATTCCCATATTAATTGTTAAAATTCGGGTTGCAATATATGAATTTTTTAACGTTTTTTCAGTGTGTTTTTTTACGTTTAATAATTCGTATTATCTTTGACAACAAAATTTTATTATAATGAACAATACAAAAATAAGAGTGCGTTTTGCACCGAGTCCTACCGGACCTTTGCATATAGGAGGAGTGAGAACAGCGTTGTTTAATTATTTGTTTGCAAAAAAACACGGCGGAGTTTTTATTCTCAGAATAGAGGATACCGACCAAACAAGATTTGTTGAAGGAGCCGAAGAGTATATTATGGAGAGTCTTGAATGGTGTGGGATAAAAATTGATGAAGGAATTATTCAGGGAGGGGAATACGGACCATATAAACAGTCGGAACGAAAAGATATTTACAAACAATTTGCCGATAAATTAATTAAAAGCGGTAGTGCTTATTATGCTTTTGACACAGCCGAAGAGCTTGATGCTTTACGAAAAAAAGACGAAGAGAATAAAGAAACTTTTATTTATAATGCCGAAACTCGTAAAAGTTTAAATAACTCTTTAAATTTTTCCGACAGTGATGTGAAAAGTCGTATTGCATCGGGCAAACCGTATGTTATACGTTTTAAAATGCCTGAAAACAGAGATGTTATAATGAATGACATTATTAGAGGCGAAGTAAAAGTAAACACTTCTACTCTCGACGATAAAGTGCTTTTTAAATCAGACGGACTGCCTACTTATCATTTGGCAAATATTGTTGACGATAAGTTAATGAAAATATCACATGTGATTCGCGGCGAAGAGTGGTTGCCGTCGTTGCCGTTGCATGTATTATTATACGAAGCATTGGGATGGAAAAATGATATGCCGCAATTTGCACATTTACCATTGATACTTAAACCTACCGGAAACGGTAAGTTAAGTAAACGCGACGGTGATAAAATGGGATTTCCTGTGTTTCCTTTGTTATGGAAGTCTCCAAACGGCGATACTGCATCGGGATACAGAGAAGACGGATATTTCCCTGAAGCATTTGTAAATATGCTTGCTCTTTTGGGTTGGAATCCCGGAACCGAACAGGAAATATTGTCAATGAATGAGTTGATAGAACTGTTTAGTCTTGAAAGAGTAACAAAATCAGGTTCTAAATTTGACCCTAAAAAAGCTGAATGGTTTAATCATCAATATATGCTTAAAAAATCGGATGCCGAGATAACTTCTCTTTTTATGCCAATTTTAAAAGGGAAAGGTGTTGATGCTACCCCTGAATTTACTGAAAAGGTTATAGCTATGGTAAAAGACAGGGTTAATTTTGTAAAAGAGCTTTGGGAACAAGTTGATTTCTTTTTTACAGCTCCCCAAGAGTATGATGCAAAAACGGTAAAAAAACGTTGGAAAGAAAATACTCCTTCAATAATGACTGATATTGCAACTATTTTATCAAGTGTTGAAAATTTTAATGCAGTTAATGCAAAACAGGCAGTATCGGATTATATTGAAAAAAATGAACTTGGTTTTGGTGCTGTAATGAATGCTTTGCGTTTGTGTATTGTGGGTGCGGGTAAAGGACCGGATTTGTTTGAAATAATAGAATTGATTGGAAAAAACGAAACAGTAAATAGAATAAAGACAGCGGTAGAGAAATTAGAGGCTAGAAGCTAGATACTAGAAATTAGAGATTAGAAGTCTAGTGTCTAACAGTCTAACAGTCTAGTATCTAGTAGTCTAACAGTCTAGCGTCTAGTAGCGTCTGTAAACAAAAGAAGATTATGGTGAAGTTTTTAATTATACGTTTTAGTTCAATTGGAGATATTGTTCTTACAACTCCTGTTATAAGAGGGCTAAAGCAACAAGTTGAAGATGCCGAAGTGCATTATCTTACAAAACATCAATTTGAGGGAATAGTAAGTCAAAATCCGTATGTTGATAAAGTTTTTACTTTAAAAGATAATTTAAAAGATACTATTGAGGAAATTAAAGAACAAGATTACAATTATATAATAGACCTCCACCATAATCTCAGAACATCAATAATTAAAAGAAAAACACGGTTAATATCATTTTCGTTTGATAAACTGAATTTTAAAAAGTGGTTGTTTGTAAATTTTAAAATTAACCGAATGCCCGATGTGCATATTGTTGACCGTTATCTTGCCACAGTAAGTGTTTTTGATGTAAAAAACGACGGTAAAGGTCTCGACTTTTTTATTCCCGAAAAAGATAAGGTTGTTCCGCAAAATATGCACTCTGCTTTTAAAGGAAAATATATGGTTGCTGTTGTGGGAGCAAATCATTTTACCAAACAGATACCTGTTGAGAAAATAGTAAACACAGCAAATAAAACGGGTATGCCTGTTTGCCTGATAGGCGGCAAAGATGTTGTCCGCCAAGCATTTTTAATTGAGGAGCAACTTAAAGTTCCGTTTTTGAATACAGTGGGTAAAGTAAACCTGAATCAATCGGCTTCTTTAATTGAACAAAGCGAAATAGTATTAACTCCCGATACGGGAATGATGCATATTGCAGCAGCTTTCGGCAAAAAAATAATATCGTTATGGGGAAATACCGTTCCTCAATTCGGAATGTATCCGTATTTGCCGCACAGCGATTCTAAAATATTTGAGGTAAAAAATTTAAAATGTCGCCCATGCTCAAAAATAGGATTTGCCAAATGTCCGAAAGGACATTTTAAATGTATGAATGGTATTGACGAAAAAGACATTGTAGATTATATTTATAATTTATAGAGTATTTTGAAATAAGTATTACTCCGTCAACCTAAATCCGGCAAGCAAAATATCATCGGTTTGTTCTTTTGTACCTTTCCAAATATTTAGTTCTCGTTCCAGCAGTACTTTTTGAGAGTGCATAGGCTTTTCATTTACCGACAGCAGTAAGTTGTTTAGTTTTTTACGCAGATATTTTTTGTTATTTATATTATGTTGGTCGGTAAAACCATCGGTAAACATATAAAAGCTATTACCGAGACGGTATGGTATTGATATGTAAGAGAACGACTTATAGTCGTTAATATATTTTCCTATTGGCATTCTGTCACCTTTGTAAATATTTGTTTTACCGTTGCTGATAAAAGTTAAATTTCTGTATGCTCCCGAAAATTGAATGATTTTTTTATTATAATCAACTATAACCAAAGCCATATCCATTCCGTCCTTTAAACTTCTCGACTCGGTTTGTTGCGACAAATTATCAATTGTTCGTTGTCGTAATTTGTTTAAAATATCAGCAGTGGTATAGGTATTTTTTTTAAGTGTAATGTCGTTTAAAAATGCTATCCCCAACATACTCATAAATGCACCCGGAATGCCGTGTCCTGTGCAATCGGCAACGGCAATAATTGCAATGTTAAAATCGCTGTTTTGTATTCGCTTATACCAATAGAAATCGCCACTGACAATATCTTTGGGCTTGTAAATTATAAAATGTTCGGGAAAAGTTTTTGATATCTCCTCTTTTTGAGGAAGCAATGTTTCTTGTATTCGCATAGCATAGCGAATGCTGTCGGTTATTTTTTTATTTTGCAATAAAATTTGATCCTTTTGAGCATTAATTTCTTCGGTTCTTTCTTCAACTTTAATTTCAAGATACTCAATTTGTTCGGTGATTTTTTGTTTCAGTTGTTCAAAATTGTTAATTAAGGTTCCTACTTCATCGTTTTTTTGCTTTACGCCGATAGGAGTATCGGCAGTAAAGTTGCTTAACACAAACGATGAAATATTTTTTGACAATATACTTATACGTTTTGTTATTAATTCAGATAGTTTTAAGCTTAATATTAAAGCTGTAATTATTATTATAATTATGCTTACAGCATAAATTATGTTCAATTTTTTATATGCTCTTTGTTTATAAACAATACAGTTTGAATTTATTTTGTCGGCACCGTTCAAAAGAAAATTTATATTATTTTCAAGTCTGTTTTTTAATGCCGTATTGTTTTTCAATCCTATTTTACGGTCTAAATTCACCATTTTGTTAAACAGAGTAAGATATTTATCAATATCGGAAAGAGTCTCTTTTTTTATTGATGAATCGGGTTGTTTTTCAATAATAGTTCTTAAAATTTTTATTCGATTATGAAATTTATCAATATACTTTTGTTCGTTTCTTATTATATAATCTTTTTCGTGTCGGCGAAGCATAAGTAATTCGGCAATGGGCACAGTTCTGTTTTTTTCAAGTTTGTGGGCATGGTCTCGCATTTCACCTTCTACTCCCCAATCTTTATAGCCACGTTTATAAATTAATTTCGATATTGAATCGGTAATAATTACTGTAGAATCCAAATGTAGTTTTATGTTTTTCAATAATGTATCAACACCAATATTTTTTGATATTTTCAGCAATGAAATATCTTTTAATGTGATTTGTATATTGCTGTTAATCAGGTTTATTTTATTTAAATATTCACTATTTTGAGTTATAAAATAATGCGGTTGTTTTGTTTCGTATGTAAAAAAACTGTTTATATCCTGTGCTTGTTTGTAAATAAGATTTTCAAGAATATGTGTTTTTTCGATAATTTGTTCTATTTGTCGTTTTTTACTTGCATCAATTTGCGAAATAACAATTATGATAATATTTATTATTCCGAATATTAACAGAATTAGCAATAATTGAAAGCGTAATTTTTGAAACATAATTTTAACCTTTTTCTAATTATTAATACTTTATACAATATTTAGTTTCTTGGGATAAAACTATATTTCTTATGTTTATTTATTGTTAAGAAAATGTTTTTTTAAGATGAAATATACATAATAATTTTATTTAACACACACGAGCAATGATTATAGCAGAAAACTTGTCCGCCTTTGGAGGGTGCAAGATTGAAAGTGTGAATTAGCAAACAGGATGTTCCGGCTGGCAACTAAAAAATAAATTATAAACAGATGATAATAAAAAGACCTAACAGGTTTTTAAAACCTGTTAGGTCTGAAATATATAAAATATAAACAGATGAATTATTTTTTATTAAAAATAATTATTTAAATTTGATTTAAATCAAATTAAACCTGTGGAGTTATACTAAATAATTTCACTTACAATAAACTATATAAATAATATTAAGAACAGTAATAACATACCAACTTGATTAAGAATATTTATAAATATAAGATTGAAATTATTGCAGGTATTGTTATTGTATTTGCTTCAATATTTTTATTGCCGCACCTTAAACAATATTCTCTGCTTTTTCATCACAAAATTCAACACGGGAAAAATTTAATAATTAAATATAAAGACCTGAATTTTGATGGTAAAAGTGAACAGATTAACTTTTTTTTAAACAATGGAGGTTTTGCTTCATTTATAATAAAAGACGGTGAAAGAACCCACGGGCAATGGATTTTTAAAGGAGAATATGCAAGTACTGATTTTTATTTTTTTGATTACGACAATAACGGATATAAAGAGGTTTATGTGTTTACACGCCAAAACGATTCACTTTTTCTTAATGCTGTTGAAAGTTTTAGTGGTAAGCAAATTATTAAAGATAAATTTATTATTAAAATAGATGTTACACGCGGATGGGGGTCTATTGGTTGTGCTTCAACTTTTACTCAAATTGATATTGACGGCGATGGATATAAAGACTTTATATTTAGCACACTTTCAGGCTATAATTATAAATCGCGAGGATTATTTTGCTATAACATAAAAAAAGATACTTTGATAAAGTCTTCGTTAAAAAATACTTCTATCAATTATCCGTTATTCACATATTTTAACGATTCTGTTTTTTATTTAACAGGTTATACCGGTCAAACAGGGAATACTCCCTTAAATAGTTTTATGTCTGACCAATATGCATGGATTATGGTATTTGACAAAAACATGAATTTTGTTTTCCCGCCTGTGAAAGTAGGCAAATATCCTTCAACTACTTATACAAAACCAATTAAAATTAATAATGAAATATTCTTTTTTACTTTTTATAACCATAGTGGAATATTCGATACATCAAAAATATTTATTACCAATAAATACGGGAAAATTGTAAAACAAAGATTAGTACCCGAATATGTGGGCAAATCAATTTTTATGTATCCCGATAAAAAAAATACCATTAAAATATTATGTAGCGACGGGTATATTGAGATATTTAACAATAAACTACAATCTGTAAAAAAATATTATAAAAAAGTTTCGTTTTTTTACGGAAATTATTTAAATGACGATTTTACGGGCGACAGTATAAGTGAATTTATTACTTACGATATAAAAGCCAACAAATACTATTTTTATGATCCTGCAAGTGAATATACAGAGTATTTAGATTTTGATAATAAGTTTCAAAAAAAAGTATTTTCAAAATACAGCGATGGGAAAAATAATTACATTTATTGCGATAGAACCGGTGATAGTTGCTATTTTCTATTTAAAACCAATTGGTTGTATAAAATCAGATATTTATTGCCTTTTGCGGGCATTATTGGTTTTTTGATTTTATATGCCGGAATTAAAAAAATATTTAATTTTTATCTTAATAAACGAATTGCCCGGCAAAATCAAATTGCAAAACTGCAATTACTTAATGTAAAAAATCAGTTAGACTCACATTTTACATTTAATATAATTGATTGTATAGGGAATAATTTCAGAAAAAATGATTATGAAACAGCCAATAAATTATTTACACATTATTCGCGTTTGCTGCAACAATCGGTTCAAATGTCAAATGAAATAGCTGTGCCTATTTCAAAAGAGCTTGAGTATATTGAAAACTATCTTGCATTAGAACGTGCACGTTATAATTATAAGTTTAATTTTGAGATAGCCAATAAAATAAAAAATGATATAAAAATACCTAAATATTTACTGTTTACATTTGTTGAAAATGCTGTTAAACACGGCATAGCTCCTATCAACGAAAGAGAAGGAATAATTGAGGTAGAAGCAATGCAAAACAACAAACAAATTACTGTTATAATAAAAGATAACGGTATCGGATTAGGTAACGGAAAAACCAAAGGCACGGGAAACGGATTGAAAATTATTTCGAAATTGATAGAGCTGTTTAAATTGGAATATAAAATAAATATAAAATACGATTTTGAAAAGGAATATTCTAAAGGAACACTTGTAAAATTATATATAAATCATGAGTAAAATAACTTGTTATATTGTTGACGATCAATTTGATTCGGTAGAAAGATTGGAATATTTATTACAACAATGCGATGATATTGAGATAACAGGGAAAAGCACACAATCCGCAGATGCTTTAAATGAAATATTAAAATTAAAACCTCAGTTGGTTTTTATTGATGCTGAAATGCCTGAACTGACAGGTTTTGAATTGATAAACCGGGTAC